>ENA-UOOK01000546-UOOK01000546.1-fermentation-metagenome-genome-assembly--contig:-NODE-546-length-50048-cov-4.880603_pt1 | contig 50048 bp, 41 predicted proteins | sample MGYA00245777_ERZ724023 | MGnify/ENA primary metagenome ERZ724023 (study PRJEB28704, sample SAMN03018312) | fermentation metagenome | biome: anthropogenic terrestrial biome; feature: soil; material...
CGTTGTAACGGATTTATCTATCGTCGTATAGGTTCCACCGGAATACCCGAGCCCGACGCGCGCAGCTTTTGCCTGCTCTACTTCAATCGTTGCTCTGGCACTTTCCATAAGGGAGGCAGCCTGCTGCCTCATTTTTCGGATAGTATCCGGCATAGCCGCGTCAATACCAACGTTGATGCCGGGCGGGATAAATTTGCCGACTTCATCGGCAAACAGTTTGGATGGGGAATGAATCCCCAGGGCGGCTTTCATACCGCTTAGGATTCCTGAGGCAAACCCTTTTACTTTCCCCGCCAGCCAACCGGCGGCACCGCTGATGCCGTTCCAAATTCCGCGCACAATATTGCTGCCGATGTCCATCACTGCTCTTGGAAGTCCCTTAATCCCATTTACCACGGAATCAAAGAGCTGCTTTGCGGCGGCAGCACCTTTGCTGGCCATACTGCCGCCCCAAGCGCCGATTTTCCCGATGACACTTGAGAGAAATCCCCAAATCCTTCCGGGAAGTTGCTGAAACCATCCGACAACAGCGCTGATGGTACGCGATGAAGCGGCAGAAGCGGAAGCATACATACTGCTCCCCCATGCAGAAATGCGCTGGATTGTGTTCACAAGCCATGCCCAGATGCGTCCGGGCAGCTTTGCAAACCAGTTGATAACTGCGCTGATGGCGTGAGACGCAGCAGCATTGGCGGAGGCATACATATTTTGGCCCCAAGTCACAATATTTGTTACCGTGTTGACCAGCCATGCCCAGATGCGGCCAGGCAGTTGTGCAAACCAGTTAACGATACCCGTGATAATTTGCGGCAGCTGTGTTGTTACCCAATTCCAAATGTTTATGCCAAAGTTGATGATAGAGCCAAGCGCAAGCCCAAGCGCGTAGCCAATCAAATATGGCAACTGCGCAAACCACTGCCCAACGGCTGTTATTGCTGTGGGGATTGTAACGGTAAAGAAACCAACAATCTCATTCCAACAGGTTGTGAAAAACTGCCCTACTTGTGTCCATAGACCGTTCCACCAGGCAGGGACCGCATTGAAAATTGCAACCAGGCTGTTCCATGCACCGGGAATAGTAACCGTGAAGAAGCTGCAAATAGCGCCCCACACCGTTTGCACAGCACCGGAAATGGCGTTCCACGTGCCAATCACGGCATTTCGGAAGCCTTCATTTGTATTCCAAAGATATATGATTGCCGCTACCACCGCGGTAATGGCAGCAATGACAAGCATGATAATAAAATACTTTACAATCTCCGTAACAGGGTAAACTGTTGCCATACCCAGTAATATGGACGCCAGTATTGCCAGTCTTCCCTTCTTATCTATGTATACTGCAGTAAAAAATGCTATCCCTATTGGATTTATTCCTGCAAATACAGACCTCCCAATCATAATTCCCATTAAATTTACTACTATTTTTCTCATATTCATTTCTTTCATTTATTCTGTCCTCCACATTGATTGATTTTATCGCTAGACCTGTATTATAGATTTGGCAAAATAAAATGTTTGTCAAAATTCCGAATGGGTAATAAAAAAGTTTTTGACAAGAAATTCATCGAATGCGTATTCCTATCGAATCAAGAGAGTTCAGTTTAATTAGGAAATTAAGAACTATTAAGAATAATTGGTTAATCGAAGTAGTTAAGAAAAGGTTTACAAAGACATAAAAAGGATTTGCAAAAACGTAAAAGAAGGTTAGCAAAGACATAAAAAAAGACATAAAAAGGTTTGCAAAAGCATAAAAAATGTGCTGTTACAAAACAAAAAAATGTCATTCTGAGAGCAAATTCAGCTTGCTGAATTATGCTCGAAGAATCTCACTGCAAAATAAAAACTGCCATCCTGAGAACAAATTCAGCCTGCTGAATTACACTCGAAGAATCTCACCGCAAAATAAAAACTGCCATCCTGAGAACAAATTTAGCAAAGCTAAATCTGTGCTCAGAATGACAGTCTTGCAATAGCCCTATCATATACCATATACTTTATAGAAATAGCGAAGGACGGATTTGAACCGCCGACACTGCGGGTATGAACCGCATGCTCTAGCCAACTGAGCTACTTCGCCGAAGTGACGAACTCCATTATAACTGCAAATTTTCAAAATGTCAACCACTTAATTGCGAGTTTTGCAGTTGCATTATCTTGGCATTATATTCCATGTTGCAGTTCAACCAATGGCATCCCATCTTCCTTTTACCTGTGATTAATCCTCAGGCTTAAAAATAATCTCATCTTTATAGACTAATCCAAGCTTTTCTCTTGCCATCTCTTCAATAAATTTCTGAGTCTGCACATAAGCTTTCTTCTTCTCAATATCTTTTGACTCTTCTTTCGCTTCACTGATATCTTCTTTTAATTCTTTAATATGAGCTTCAGCCTGTGCATTGGTTTTCGATAGTTCCTGTCTATTATAAATAACTATGCCACAGATTAAAAAGACCATAATAGCAGTAATTCCAATGCCTGTCCTACTTTTATTTCTCTTACCCTTCAATTTAATCACCTTTTTCATCATCTGATACTGTCATTTTACTCGACTTTCTACCTTTTTTCAATAATAATAATAAATTGTTTATTATTTTTTTAACTTTTCTAAATATCCATGAAATTACTTTTCTTATCTTCTTTAGAATAAATAGAAATGGTCTGAAAATTATGTTTAAAATCATTCCAATAAAATGAAATATTTTATGTATCAAAACGGAAATAATATTAACAAAAAAGTACTTAAAAAAATATTATGTACAGAACGAATAAACATAAAGAACAGAAAAAGAGACATAAAACAGTCATTTACTGAAAACAAAAAAATTAACAAAAATTAACAAACAAAGAAAAAATAGATTATATAATCAGAAAATCAAGCAAATGTAAAAAAAAGTATAAAAACATATAAAAAATATTAAATTGTTAAAAATGGAATAAATTATGGCATTTTTTAAACGATAATGAAATTTACTTTACATTTAAACTAAAAATTTAGATATAAAATCTATCTATTTAGATATGCAATAGTGATATGTTAAAAATCACATACTATTTTACGAATAAATAATAAGAGGGATTTGTTGAGAATTTAAAAAGGAGCCACACTATCGGATAAGTAAAAATTCACCTTTCCTTTCGATCGTTTGATTGAAGTTATCTTTATACCGAACTCTATATAAATATACTCCGTGAGGAAGTATGTTTCCGTTATGAGTTCCATCCCAACCTTGTTCTATATGAGAAGTTTGAAACAATATTTTTTTATGTGTGGAATAAATTATTATTTCAAATTCGGAAAAAGTCCCTGATGCGAAAATACGAAATTCATCATTTAATCCATCATTGTTGGGTGTAAATGCAGTAGGAATCGTAAGGATAGTACAAGGGACTGCTCGAACAAAAATATGTGCTGTGGTATCTTTCCCGTATGCATCAGTATAATTAACCGTAAAGGTTTTACTTTGATTAATGATTTCTCTTATTTCTTCATCGGTTTGTCCGTTATTCCACATAATATTTTTAGCGTTCTTAGCATATAATGTGATGATAGCATTTTCACATACCGTAGTGTCTTTACTGATATAGATTGCTTTATCCGTATTTCTCACGCTTAGTTCTTTGTTTGAAGTATATTCAGGATTTGTTTGCTCAAAGTTTTCCTTTTGACCCGTTTTATGAAGCATTTTTATTTCCTTTTGCTCTTTTTCGGTGTTTGATGTTTGTGTTATTGTTTGTATATGTAATTGTGGCGGAATTGTTTTTTCTACAAGAGGAGTTGTTGTAGATTGATTTTCTGTAGAGTCAATCTTTTTTGATGTTGTATTTTTTATAAGTGTTTTATTGCCAGTGGTTTTACCAAGAGTTGTTATATGATCTTGTATTATTTTGTCTTCATTGATATGGATCGTTTGTTCGGTAGAATTGAGACTATTAATGGAAGTAACATGATGAGTGGTTTTAGTTTGTTGTAGTACTATGCTTAGTGTAATTGCCGTAGTGGCAATGAATATAGTTGCCCCTATATATACATATTTAAATTTAAAGTAGGAACTATGTGGTTTTACCACTTTTTGGCTTATATTTTCCCATACATGAGAAGAAGGTACAGGGGCATAATCTTTGAAATTGTCCCTGAATAAATCTCCTATGTCGTTGTATTTTTTCATGATTTAATGTATATGCTTATGTTGTTTGTCATTTAATTGATTTATTTTTTCTTGCAGTAGTTTTTTAGCGCGAAACAATTGAGTTCGGCAAGTAGTAGGTGTACAATGTAACACTTTTGCGATTTCGTCGTAAGAAAAGCCTTCTATTTCATGCATATTAAAGACCATACGATATCCGTCGGGAAGATTTTGTATCATTTCAAGCAGTAATTGATGGGATAAAAAATCGTGTTGAACCACCGATGTGTCTTTCATCGTATCTTTATAATCTTCAAAATCGACCAATTGATATTTCGATTGTTTAATGTTTTTACGATACAACATAAAGGCCTGATTGATAACAATTGTTGTCATCCATCCTTGAAAAGTCCCTTTGCCGTTATATTGTTTCATATGTTCAAAAATCTGAATAAAAGCATCTTGCAAAACATCTTCTGCATCTTCTTTATTTTTTGTGTAACGTAATGCACAGTTAAATAATTTGGAAGCATATTGCTTGTATAAGAGTTCCATATATTTTATGTCTTTCTTAATACAACCTGCAATAATTTCCTCTTCCGATGCATACATTTCTTTATTATCGTTTTGCATGCTTAATGATGTAAATAATTAAATTTTGTTGCATTTGGAGAGCTTTTATTTAAAAAAAAATAATAAGCAAGTAAATGTGTCTATAATTCAACGCTATCTCTAAAAGAGGGTATTTCAATATTTGAAAAACCCTCCGCTTCCAAATGGGATTTATAATCCAATTGCACGGGTTTTTCTCCATGGACAAGAAATATTTTTTTTATCTTTGATTTATCTTGACAACTTAAATATTGAGTCATTTCTGTATAATCACCGTGTCCGGATAAGGCATCGATTTCTTTGATTTGAGCATTTACATAATACTTATTTCCGTAAATAGATATTTCTTTTTCACCATTTACAATTTTGTGTCCTAAAGTTCTAGGAGCACAATAACCTACTACCAATACAGTCGTTTTTTTATTTTCGATGTTATTGGCTAAATGATGTTTAATACGACCGGCTTCCATCATACCCGAAGCTGAAACGATAACACAAGGACGTGTAGTGGTGTTTAAACGTTTGGAATCTTCTTTAGTACGAACATAAAATAAATTGTCAAAACCAAAAGGATCTTGTTGTGTATGAATGATGTCAATTATATCTTCTTTAAAACATTCGGTGTGTAAACGATATATGTCAGTTGCTGAAACTGCTAACGGACTATCTACAAAAATTGGCACATCCGGTAATCGTTTATTTTTCTTTAATTTGTTTAAGATGTAAATGATTTCTTGACATCTGCCAATGGCAAAAGAAGGGATAAGCAATTTACCTAAATTTTTAACACAGGTTTCTTGAACAATTTGGGCTAATTTTTCTTCAGCAATATTAATTTTTTCATGTTTTCGATTGCCATAAGTGGATTCTGTGATGATATAATCCACTTGTGGAAAGACGTCAGGATCCTTTAAGAGATATTTATTGTACCTGCCAATATCACCCGTATAACAAAGTGTTTTTTCTGTTCCATCTTCATTAATATATAATGTAATGGCTGAACCTCCTAGGATATGTCCTGTGTCGCTAAAAGAAACTTGAATACCGTCTTCTATATTTATTTTTAAATTGTTCGGTAAGCTGATAAAATATTTTAAAGAGGCAAATGCATCGCGTGCTGTGTATATAGGTTCTACGGCAGGAAGATCTGATTTTGCCCGTTTTTTATTAAAATCAACGATATCGTTTTCTTGTATTTTCCCGGAGTCGGGTAACATAATTGAACATAAATCACGCGTAGCATGAGTACAGTATATTTTCCCTTTAAACCCATGTTTGCAAATATAAGGTATTAATCCGGAATGGTCGATGTGTGCATGCGAAAGTATTAACACATCTATATCGTCCGGATCAAATCCTAAGTCTTTATTCATTGCATCGGTTTCTAAACCTTTCCCTTGATACATTCCACAATCTAATAAAATTTTTTTATTTGATTGAGTGGTTATTAGAAATTTGCTACCGGTAACTTCTCCAACGGCTCCTAAAAAATCTACTTTCATCTAAATATAATTTTTTCATTAATAATAGCTGCATAAATCAACAGCCAATGGTTGTACAAAAATAAACTTTTTTATGGTTGAACTTTTCACTGAATGATAAATCTTTTCATATTATTGGCCTATAAAATCTCAGTTAGGGTACAAAGTTAAAACAAGGTGGTTGACAATCAAGACAAAAAAAATCATATATTTTAGATATAATAGTGTTTTTAATAAAAAAAAATTGTACTTTTGCAATCCTAAATGGTGCGGTAGTTCAGTTTGGTTAGAATACATGCCTGTCACGCATGGGGTCGCGGGTTCGAGCCCCGTCCGCACCGCAAAAAAACTCTCTTTTTAGAGAGTTTTTCTGTTTTATTAGCGTCTTATATAAAAGATCACACATAGTTTAATCATTGATTAATATCCATAGTATTGAACAATGCCCTTTCAGATTGGTTTTATATAAAGTTTAACGAAACAAAAATCATAATCTATTATGACCAGAAGAAAATTAGACAAAGAACATACACTGCAAGATATTTTTTCGGGTGAAGCGGATATTATTCCTTTATTAAATCCGACAGATTTGGAAGAAATTAAAACATATGAGATTCCGGAAGAAATTCCTATTTTGCCTTTGCGCAACACGGTAATGTTTCCCGGCATTGTGATTCCGATTACGGTTGGTCGCGAAAAATCTATTGATTTGGTCAATGAAAGCTATAGAAACAAAACCTTAATCGGTGTGATTACTCAAAGAGATGAAGATATTCAAGACCCGGAAGGTGAGGATCTCTTTCAAATCGGAACCCTGTCGCGGATTTTGAAAATATATCGCATGTTGGATGGGGGAACAACCATAATTATACAAGGAATTAAACTTTTTAAGATGGAACAAATTGTAGCCAAGTTACCTTATCTTAGAGCAAAAGTATCAGCCTATGATACGAACGATTCCAATAAAAAAGTATTAGCCAATAAGGAGTTTAAAGCGACAATGGCTTCTTTGACCGATGTTACCGATAAATGCTTGAAACTTTCTCCGAATCATATGCCTCCTGAAGTTGTTTTTATGTTAAAGAACATAGGTCATCCTTCCTATCTTATTCATTTTATAGCTTCCAATTTAGATATTGAAGTGATAGAAAAACAACAAATTTTAGAAAACACAGATATTACGCTTCGCGCTAAAATGGTTCTCCATAAGCAGTTGAAGTGTCTTCAAATGGAAGAACTTAAAGCACACATACAAAGTAAAGCCAAAACAGAATTAGATAAACAACAAAAAGAATATCTGTTGAATCAGCAACTCAAAGTAATTCAAGATGAGTTAGGCAATAATAGCATCGATCAGACGGTTAAAGAATTAAAAGCAAAAGCGGAAAAGAAAAAATGGGACGATAAAACGCAAAAACAATTTGAAAAGGAAATTGCGAAATTGGAACGTATGAACCAGATGTCGCCCGATTTTACCGTCCATTTAAATTATTTGGAACTCTTGGTTGATTTACCTTGGAATGAATTTACCGAAACCAATATCGATTTACACAAGGCAAGAAAAATATTGGATGAAGATCATTATGGTTTAGAAAAAATAAAAGACCGTATTGTTGAATATCTGGCTGTTTTAAAACTTAAAGGGGATATGAAAGCTCCCATCCTTTGTTTTGTAGGACCTCCGGGAGTTGGGAAAACTTCTTTGGGTAAATCGGTTGCCCGTGCTACAGGTCGTAAATACATCAGAATGTCCTTAGGAGGCTTGCACGATGAATCGGAAATTCGAGGACACCGAAAAACGTATATAGGGGCTATGCCCGGACGCATTATTCAAAGCATACGTAAAGCCGAATCGGCCAACCCGATTTTTGTGTTAGATGAAATCGATAAAATTTCGGGAGCTACTCCCCAAGGAGATCCATCATCGGCCATGCTCGAAGTACTCGATCCCGAACAAAACAATGCTTTTTATGATAATTTCTTGGAAACAACCTTCGATTTATCGAAAATTTTGTTTATTGCAACAGCTAATTCTCTCAACAATATTCATCCTGCTTTGGTGGATAGAATGGAAATTATTGATTTAAGTAGTTATTTATTAGAAGAGAAAATTGAAATAGCCAAGCGTCATTTAATTCCTCGACAAATTGCTGAACATGGTATAACAAAAAAACAAATTCATTTTTCAGATAACGTTATTCAACAAATTATCAGCGATTATACCCGCGAAGCAGGGGTAAGGATTCTTGAAAAAAATATTGCTAAAGTGATTCGTCATCAGGCATTTTTGATTGCAAGCAACGAAAATTATACCCAAAAATTAAGTAAAGAGCATATTGAAAAAATATTAGGAAGTCCTTTGTATAAAAAAGAAAATGATTTAAAGCATAACAAAGTAGGCATTGCCATAGGATTGGCTTGGACACCGGTGGGAGGTGATATTTTATATATCGAAACCGCCATTTCCGAAGGGAAAGGAAACCTCTCCATTACCGGTAACTTAGGAGATGTGATGAAAGAATCGGCCACCATAGCTTATGAATATGTAAAAGCTCATGCTGCTGATTTTGGCATTGATCCATCGCAATTTGAAAAGAAAGATGTGTATATACATGTGCCTGAAGGAGCAATACCTAAAGATGGGCCTTCGGCAGGAATTGCTTTGTTGACAGCGATAATTTCGACGTTTACGGGAGTCAAACCCAAACCTCGACTTGCTATGACGGGTGAGATTACATTAAGAGGAAAATTGTCGCCTGTGGGAGGAATCAAAGAGAAAATATTAGCAGCTAAACGAGCTAATATCCATGACATAGTACTTCCAATCGATAATCAGAACAATGTGCAAGAAATTGATGCAAAATATATTGAAGGTTTGCAATTCCATTATTTTGATGATATGACGCAAGCCTTAAGGTTTAATTTACAATTCTAATGATACAAAAAAAGCTTGGAAGTTTTTGCTTTCAAGCTTTTTATTTAAAATAGACGTATCTTTATTATCAAAATCCTAATCTTTTTGTTTTACAAAGCTAGCAGTATAATAAAAATCTGTATAGCCGGGCTCTTCTGCTTCCATTTTGAAAGATTGGATGGCGTATTTTCCATCTACCAATCCAAATTCTATATCAGTAAACGAAAAATTAGCTTCTGCCGGAGTTGACATAAACGCAAATTTACCTCTGAAATCGGGGATGGATGCACCTTCTTTAGCATCAAAACTTACCACTAATTCATTGAAATCAGGGAAAAAAGTATGTTGTTCACTATAAATAGTGGAAGGGATTTTAATTTGATTGTATTGATCACCGGCGGTTATTTTTATTTTCCAAGCTTCATCATCTCCTCCCGTTAACTTTTGATCATCCATGCTATACCAAGCAATGTAATAGGTGCCGGCAAGTTTGTCCGCTTTAATTTTTACAGCCTTTTTTTCACTTACCTTTCCGGTAGTAAAGGTAGCCATATGTTCTCCGGGCATGTTATAATTTATTCCCGATACACTGACTGTAGAATTGTCTGATGCACTTACAAAAGCTAATACATCCTCATCGCTACTCCCTAAATCAATAATGATTTCATCTGAAAACGTTAACGTTACGTTATCTTTATCGGAAGGTTCTTTTTCACAACTTGCAAAGGCTACTAAAATAGCTATAATTACTAAAGTAAAAATTCGTCTTTTCATGATAAATGGATTTAATTATATGATTGATTATTGTATTTAATTTCTGACTGCAAAAATAAGCATATTTTTTTAATGATAAAACATAGTAGAGAGAAATAATATACTATTGATGATGAATGATTCTCTTTTATAGAAAAATAAAATAATACGAATAACGTTACAAATAAAATGTAGTTTTTTATGAGAATTATGACCGTATTATTTCTGCTTATGTTTTATCTAAGTGTTTTTCCACAAAAACATTTATCCGAAACAAGTTGGAAAGTGTTAACAATCAATGGAGAACATCTTGCTTTAGATAGTACTGAACTTCCTGTATTGATTTTTTTGAAAGAACGTATTAATGGATTTACTTCTTGTAATAAGTTATTAGGGAACTATGAATTACATCGAAAAAAAATAAGCTTTTCGCAAATAGGAGGCACAAAAATGTTTTGTCCTGATCCTTTTCAACGTATAGAACAAACATTCTATCAAGCCTTAAGCGCGGTTGTTTTTTGGAAAATAAAAAAAGAAAAACTCTTTCTTTACGATAAACATAAAGCATGTATTTTGGTATTAAAAAAAAGTAATTCAACACATGAAACCAATTAAATCCTTGTCTTTCATTGCTAATTGGAGTTTACGTATAGCTATTCTCCTTTTTATGGCAGCCAACTATGGCCTATTATTTCAATCCATTGATTTTTCACATATCGATTTGTCAACACTCATTGCATTTGTGTATTGTTTATGCGGCCTTTTGCTCTTTATTGGCGGACTTCAAAAAAATGCTTCTTTAAGTGTGATATCCGCTTTATTGATTTTTTTACTCTCGGTTTATTTTTTAGTAGTGAATTATAAGGGACATATCTTTGAAGTTTCTTTTGTAATTTACTTTTTCCCGACGACTATAGCCTTGCATTTTTTAGCAAACGGTAATAAATAGAACATGATGAAATCAAAAAAAATAGTTATTTTCGCATCCGGTAATGGAACAAATTTTCAAAACATTGCTACTTATTTTTCAAATCATACTAGGATTGAAATTGCCTTATTGGTGGGTAACAAAAGCGATGCATATGTGTTTGAAAGAGCAAAGCAACTGCAAATACCTTCATTACTTATCGATAGAGAATCCTTTTATCAAACGGATAAAACCTTGAAACTTTTGAAATCCATTAATCCTGATTTGATTGTATTGGCTGGATTTTTATGGCTAATACCTGAAAATATCATCGAAAATTTTGAAGGTAAAATAATAAATATTCACCCTGCTTTATTACCTAAATATGGAGGCAAAGGAATGTATGGCATGAATGTGCATAAAGCTGTAGCTGAAAATAACGATAAAGAAACAGGCATATCCATTCATTATGTGAACAAAGAATATGATAAAGGAGATATGATATTACAAGTAAGATGCGAGCTATCTCCAAGCGATACTCCTGAAGCCATAGCCGAAAAAGTGCATCAATTGGAATATATCCATTTCCCTGCAACCATAGAAAAATTACTTGTGACGAATGACTAAGGTTTTTTATGCCACAAATTAGAAATTGTTTTACGATTAAACAATATTTCATTCAAAAAAATATGCTTAATAAATGTAAAATCAATGTTTAATAGGGCTTAAATTTTTTAATATTTTGTATTGTCTTGTAAGTAAAAAATATATAATTTTGCACAAAGTTAAATTAAAATTAAAAATTAAAATTTAAAAAGATGAGAAAAGGTATTTTATTATTAGCAGCTGTTGCATTTTTAGCAACCTTTAATAGCTGTCAACCGGAAGTCATTATCACAACACCTGAAGAAATAACGATTGATTTAGGTAGTAACGATGCCGCTGTTCTTGCTGGAGTAGAAGCTTCCAATAAAGATGAAGTTACGGTTTCTGGTATCAATTACGATCATGCCGGAGAGCAAACTGCCACTTTTGCTGCAGGTGATGTAACCTTAGAAAAAGTAATTAAAGTAAAAACCGATAAGTTGGCAGGTCAATACAGTTATAAACGAACTATTGACGGTGACCTTGATTCGAAAATTTACTCCTGTACAGTAACACAATCAACAACCTTGTTTAATAAAATTATTGTAAGTGATTTATTAGGTGGTGATGTTGATGGTTCAGCTGTATGCCAAGGTGCTGCTTTCACATTGGATGCTTTCAATGTTGAATTCGATGGTTTAGGAAAAGCTGCTGTTACCGGTACCGGTACGTTCGAAAAATTAGATGGTGGTAATTATCAAATCAGCACTGCTGAAATCACTATCGATTTTGAAGATGCTTCACTTGAAAGCTGGCTTATTGAAATTGAATTTACAAAGGAATAAGGCAGCGATGCTCTGAGTTAAAAAGAGATTGAGTAATCAATCTCTTTTTTTTATGCATGTATCATATTTATTTCATTTCTGCGTTTAGTATAACAATTAGATACAAATGCAACGCAAATTTATCGTAAATATCATTATTCTTATAGGGCTTAATCTGCTGATCAAGCCTTTTTGGATTTTTGGTATAGACCGAACGGTTCAAAACCTCGTTGATGCAGAAACCTACGGTATGTATTTTGCGTTATTTAATTTCACTTTCCTCTTTAATATTGCCCTTGATATGGGCATTACTAATTTTAATAACCGAAGCGTTGCCCGTTGCAATGATTTTCTGAAAGAAAGTTTTGCCCGTATTTTTTCATTAAAATTATTGCTTTTTGTTTTCTACTTTATGTTGATGTTGATAACAGGCATAGTAATTGGGTATAATTCTTTGCAAATTAAAATGCTGATACCATTATTGATCAATCAATTTTTGGCTGGTTTTATTCTCTATTTACGTTCGAATATATCCGGATTATTGCTCTTTAAAACCGATAGTTTGCTCTCGGTCATAGACAGGGTCATTATGATTGTCTTTTGTGGTATTTTACTTTGGGGCAATGTAACTACACAGCCTTTTCAAATCACATGGTTTATTTATATTCAGACGTTTGCCTATGCATTTACGTGTTTATTAGCCTTAGCAATCGTTATTCATAAATCCTCTTTTCATACACCTTTTATCGATCTAAGGTTTTTTAAAACAATTTTAAGGCAAAGCATACCCTTTGCCATTCTTCATTTGTTTACCAGCATACACAATCGTGTTGATACGGTGCTGATAGAACGCTTATTGCCATTAGAAACCGGTGCAGCTCAAGCCGGCATTTATGCTTCAGCCTATCGTTTGTTAGATGCCGGAATTATTGTGGCTTATTTAATGTCGGTTATATGTATGCCTTTATTTTCGAATATGATAGCTCAAAAGAAAAAAGTGAACGACATTGTCAAAACTTCTTTTATCCTATTGTACATTTACGGACTTATCATTGCTTGCGCCTCTTTTGTATACAATCATGAATTGATGGATTTGCTATACGTCAAACACGTAACTGAATCGGCAGCTGTTTTTCGAGTGTTGATGCTAAGTATCTTCCCTATTGTACTTACTTATATCTTCGGTTCATTGTTGACAGCTAACGGAAATTTGAAACAATTAAATATCATAGCCCTATCGGGTGTCGGCATTAATATACTCATTAATGCGTTGTTCATTACGAGATGGGGTGCTATGGCTTCGGCTGTAGCTGCTATAGTTACTCATTTATATATTGTAATTGTAGAAATAGCCATTGCGATGAAGAAATTTCAATTTCAGATTTCCCGCACATTTATACTACGTCTCAGCATCTTTGCATTCGGAGTAATGGCTATCAATCTCATTAGTTATAGATTGCCTTTTCATTGGGGAATTGATTTTATTATTATGCTAATCGCAACACTTGTACTTGTATTCGTTTCTCGTTTAATCAACATCAAACAAGTTTTGTCATTATTTAAGGCGTCATGATGATTCTCTGACATAATGTGGCATATTGAATGGAATGGGAAAAGAATATTCAATTAATCCGGCAATTTTTCCATCCTTATACCATGGGGTTTGATAAATGATTTTTTTTATCCCTTTCTTTTCAATGGTATACGCATTGGTTTCACCGGTGGCTAATAATTGTTTTATCTTTTCTTTTGCCGTAGGCGGATGGCAAGAAAATAAATTATACCCTACCTTATCGCCGAAGGTGTTTACGGCTTTCCGATTCATATAAAGTATAATCCCTTCTTTGTCACACACGGTAACACTCCCTTCTTGAAATTCAAAATAATCTATCATATATGGAAATATAAGTAAAATGTTATACGTAAACAATCATTCTTTGTTAACGGATAAAAGAAACATATGGTATAATGTAAGCATAAGATTTGATTGCCTTTTTCATTTTTTTTGACCCATTCTTTCATAAAAAGATCTTTTCCATTTACTAACATTTAAATGTTATAAAAACTCTGTGAAGAAAGACGCATCATGCAAAAAAGTTGTACTTTTGCAGGTAAAATAAAATTTAAATACATATGTTGCAATCTATACTTTTACAAACAGAAGCAGTAGCTGAAAGCACGATAGAAGCCGTTGAAAACGTGATTCCTCATGAAGAAAAATTAAACATTTTATCTCTGTTGTTTGCTCCGGGGACCATATGGATAACCATTCCTTTATTAATATCAGTAGGTGTAATAGTGTATATATTCGTGGAAAGATATTTAAACCTCAAAAAAGCTTCGAATGAAGACACTAATTTTATGAATAACATACGAGATTTCATGCATAACAATCGTTTGGATGCAGCCTTGACTTTATGTAAATCAACCAATACTCCCTTGGCACGTATGATTGAAAAAGGCCTGTCGCGTTTGGGGAAACCTCTACAAGATATCAGTGAAACTATCAATAATGTTGGCCAATTAGAAGTAGCTCGTTTGGAAAAAGGCTTAAATATTGTTGCCACACTTTCGAGTATAGCTCCCATGCTGGGATTTTTAGGAACGGTTACCGGTATGATTGTATCGTTTAACGATATGGCTCATAGCGGAAATAATCTTGAAATTGCCGATTTAGCCAGTGGAATCTATACAGCACTCATCACAACTGCCAGTGGCTTGATAGTGGGTATTATCGGTTATCTTTGTTATAATATATTGGTATCGAAGGTAAGTCAAGTAGTTGTAATGCTCGAAGCCAAAGCTACCGAATTTATGGATGTACTTCACGAACCGGTCAATTAAAAAAGAAACATTATGCCTATCAGAGTACAAAATAAGCGCAACATCGAATTCAATTTGTCAACACAGGCTGACTTGGTGTTTTTACTGCTTATCTTTTTTATGATAACGTCCACTTTTGTAAGTCCGAACGCCATTAAATTACTCTTACCCGAAAGTACGAGTAAAACCATGGCTAAGCAGAACTTCGAAGTGTATATCGACGAAAATTTGGAGTATGCCATCAAGGAAGGGAAAGATTTAATGGCGGTTGAAGAAAGTTTATTGGTGTCGGCTATTAGCGAACGCCTCATGCAACATCAAGCCGATGCAACCGTAGTGGTAAGAGCCGATAAAAGTGTTCCCGTTCAAAATATTGTTTATGTGATTGATGCCGTTAACGGTGTGAACGATATGTATCAACGAAAACATAAAGTGATTTTGGCAACAGCAAATGTAAGTAAATAGCCATATATTATGACAGCAAGCGAAGCACATAAAGAAGAAAAAAGGAATCGACTCATGGCTATTATCACGGTAGTCATAGTATATGCATTGATGCTTGTTTGCTTTTTATTTTTAGGTTTAAGCTATCAAGTTCCACCACCACCTGAATATGGCATCGAAGTCGATATGAGCGGCGGCGGAGGTGGTGGTAGCAGCGGGTCAATAGCTTCAACAACTACAACACAAACCGTAACATCTCAACCGGCTCAAAAAATTGCAACCCAAAAAACGGAAACTACAACTGCTGTTCCTAGTGGCAAAGAGTCAAACGTTCAACCCAAAACCGAACCCGTTCCGACTGTCAATGAAAATGCCTTGTTTAAATCCAGGGCAAAACAAGGTGGCGGCGGCGAAGGCAGCGGACAAGGTTCAGGTACTGGCAGTGGCATAGGTCCCGGAAGCGGAAGTGGCAGCGGAGGCGGTAGTGGTGCCGGTTACGGTAGCGGCGATGGCGACTTCTGGCTCGACGGTCGTCCTGTTATTAAAAAAGCATTTCCCAAATCTAAAACCAATCTCGAAGGTTTGGTAGTGGTTGAATTCCGTGCCGATAAATCGGGAAATGTTATTTATGCAAAAGCTGGCATTAAAGGTACTACTATCTCTGATGTCGATATATGGAAAGAATGTGAACGAGCTGCTAAAGAATCAAAATTCAAAGCCAAAGCCGATGCTTCTGCCGAAGAAAGAGGAATTATCAGATATAGATTTGTAATACAATAAGAATGACGTATAGTGAATGTTTACGCTTTCTCTATGAAAGCCTTCCCATGTATCAACGTATCGGACCTGCAGCCTATAAAGCTGACTTACATAATACTATTGCTTTATTAAATCATATAGAAAATCCTCAACAACATCTGCGCTGCATACACATTGCCGGAACCAACGGAAAAGGTTCAGTTTCACATATGATTGCTTCTGTATTGCAATCGCTAGGATATAATGTTGGATTGTATACTTCGCCGCATTTAAAAACCTTTCGGGAGCGTATACTCATCAATGGGAAACAAATATCTCCTACATTTATTACCCAATTCGTAAGTCAACACATCGATTTCTTCAAAGAACTGCAACCTTCCTTCTTTGAAATAACCGTAGCCATGGCATTCGAATATTTCTATCGAAAGAAAATCGATATTGCGGTAATCGAAACAGGCTTGGGAGGACGATTAGATTCAACCAATGTAATCACCCCCGATGTAAGTGTTATTACCAATATAGGATACGATCATACACAATTTTTGGGAAATACCTTGACCAAGATTGCTGCTGAAAAAGCGGGCATTATCAAATCACATATTCCTGTAGTGATTGGCGAAACGCATAACGAAACAAGAGAGGTGTTTATCGAAGCTGCCGAAAAACAACAGGCCCCCCTTGTCTTTGCCGATCAAGTGTATGACTTACAAAATATAAACTATTTTAGGCGAAGCGGACAATCATTGGTGTCTTTCGATGTATATAAACAGCATAAGTTGTATAAAAAGCACATCATCTCACCTTTAACGGGTTTCTATCAACAAAAAAACTTTCTGACTGTAAGCGCTGCCTTGGATATATTTTTTCATGACATGGATATCCCTGCGTATGCTTATAAGCGCGGAATCAAAAACTGCTTGACTACAACAGGATTCAAAGGCCGTTGGCAAATCTTACAAAAGAAACCCCTCTGTATTGCCGACATTGCACACAACGAAGATGGCATACGTATGGTATGCAAACAGTTACAGTCTATTCCCCATCAAACATTGCGTATCGTGTTAGGAGTGGTCAACGATAAAGACATAGAAGCTATTTTGCGACTATTGCCCAGAGAAGCTGTGTATTATTTTTGCAAAGCAAACATACCAAGAGGATTGGATGTAAATCTGTTGTGTGAAAAAGCACAACAACATCAATTATACGGAAAATCATATGCAAGCGTAAAGGCCGCCTATCGAGCTGCAAAAACAGAGGCCGACAATCAGGATGTGGTGTTTGTTGGAGGAAGCGCCTTTATTGTAGCCGAAATCTTGTAGAGAGGTTGCATGCAACGTCTCTACAAGATTTTAATGTTGTATATTATATTTTAATGTCGTAGGGGCAATGTCTTTGTAATTAATGTATTTTTGCAAAGATTTTTAAAAACATTACCGCCATGAGAAAGTTATGTATCCTAAGTATAGGAATAATGATTGTTTCCTTGTCGCAGGCACAGCCCGTTGCCTATTCAGAGGCTCGGCAAGTGGCACAGTTATTTTTTGCAAAACATCAAAAAGCAATCACTCAATGTGCATATATTGAAATTGCCAATCATCACGACACTCTTTTTTATGTATTTAATGCCGATCAGGCCTATGTACTTATTGCTGCTGATAAAAGCAGTGTGCCTGTGCTTGCATTCTCCAATAACACAACATTTCAAGCAAATAATATCATTCCGCCGGTTCAAATGTGGATGGATAATTATGCCAATCAAATCCTATTGATCAAACAAACACAGGCTTGCACTACACATCCTGATTGGTCGGCATGGCTGCATCCCAGAAAAGATTTTGATAACGACATCGATAAAGTAGCTCCTCTGTTGACTTCGAAATGGGGGCAAGGCATGTACTATAATTATTATTGTCCGCAAGATGAGGCCGGTACTAACGGGCGTTGCGTTACTGGATGTGTGGCTACAGCCATGGCACAATTGATGTATTATTTCCGTTTCCCCGATACAGGAACGGCTTCTTATTCTTATACACACGACACCTACGGCAACCTTTCGGCCGATTTCGGTCAAACGCACTACGATTACGATGCCATGACCGATGTGCCCGAAGAAATCAATCCGGCCATGTCATTGCTGATTCATCATTGCGGGGTGGCCGTCGATATGGTTTACGGTCCTACCTCTTCGGGTATGTATAACCACAAAGCAGCCTATGCCTTGCGTACCTATTTCAAGTATTCCCCTCAAACGGCTTATGTGTTTAGAGATAGCTGCGATTTGGATTGGGATAGTTTGATAGTTACACACTTAAACAACAACATTCCGCTTTATTATGCCGGATGGAGTGTGCCCGACATCAACGGCCACGGATTTGTGTGTGATGGCTATCAGAAAACCGATTCTGCTTATTATTATCATTTTAACTTCGGATGGGACGGATATATGGACGGCTATTTCTATACCGATGCCCTTTCGCCGGGAGGAAACAATTTCAATCTGGCACAGGAAATCATTATCAACGCCTATCCCGATACATCAACCTATACCTATCCTTCGCTAAACCTTACAGGCAGTCGTACCTTGACCGCTTTGAATGGCTCTTTCGATGATGGAAGCGGGGCTACGAAACAGTATCCCAATAACATGGATTACACCTGGCGCATACAACCCGACCACGATAGCATAGTGTTTATAAAACTTAACCTTGACTTTCAAATAGCCGAAAACGACAGCCTTTTTATTGATTCAGAAGATGATAACCTAATGAATTATGTGATTACGAATGATTCGGGAAATCTCTCTTTAACGGTTTTATCTTCTTATATTGAGCTACACTTGAAAACCAATCATGAAAACACCGAAAAAGGATTTAAGGTGAACTATGCTTCGAGTGTTCCAACTTATTGCGGTGTACTGCAAATGCTTTCCACGCCGTCGGGCAAGGTGGAAGATGGCAGTGGTACTCACAGGTATAATAATTTCACAAACTGTAAAACACGCCTAAAGATAAACGGGGTGAATCTTATCTTTATTGACTTTACTAAATTTGAAACCGAGAAAGATAAAGATATTTTATATATTTACGATCAGAGTGTTAGCCCCAGTGTGTTATTAGTAGCCCTATCGGGCGACATCCACGATACATCGTTTGTTTTTCACACGAATACCCTGATGTTTGTTTTTCAAACCGACGAACAAAACACCTACGACGGATGGGAGTTTAGCTATACATCTGGAATCAATGCTATCAACGATAAGGATAAACAGCTTGTAGATGTAAAAATATATCCCAATCCTGCTAACCAACAGTTTACTATCGAACACCCTGACCTTATCATCCAACAGGTTCAGCTGTATGATATTAAAGGAAAACTGCAACAAAAATATACGGTAAACAATCACATATATACCTTCGATATCAGTCAACTATCCCAAGGAATGTATTTTTTGAAGATAGAAACATCGCAGGGAATCATTACCCGCAAATTACAATTGCTTCGACCGTAAATACCTATTTTGCATATATAAATGTGACATATCGTGTCCTTACATGTTGTTTCATTGGAATTTATATATCGTAGAGACGTTGCATGCAACGTCTCTACGTGTCGTCAACATTAAGGTGCTTAGAAAAACAAAGCAAATTCGATTACAACACACGTGTGTGTCGAGTAATATTATACGCATAACATTCCAATAAAATGCGCATTAGTTTCCAATAAAATGCGCATAATATATTGAATAAAATGCGCATAATGTTAATGATAAAATGCACATAATATTTGGGAAAAATGCGCATAATATTTTAATAAAATGTGCATAAAGCTAACCGACGCACCTTAGTGTGCAAAGCAAACTTGCTTTGTTCTGCAAAACAGATTCAGCTTGATTTTTTTGAACTATGACTTTTCTTGTATTTTCTTATAATCCAAATTTTTCAACATCTTCCTTACTCTTTCACTCGGAATAAAAACAATATGTGCTTCCTTTATACAGGAGGCATTGACATCTTCTTTATTTTCTTTACCTTCACTGCGAATTTCTATACGTAAACTGCCCAAAGGGTATAAACGCACAATATTTCCTTCTATGAGTTGAAGGCAAATGTATTCTACTAAAATGTTTAATGCACAAATCACTTCGAAAAAATTAAATGTTGAAGCACGTGAAATGTACGTTGCCAATTTCTCTATGCTTGTTACTCCGCTTGCTATCGATTTTGCGAAATATTTTCTTATTCCGCCTCCCTTTACCCCGGGTTGGCTTATCAATATGGGTTTATATCTTATTGCCATAATTCTTGGTTTTAAAATGGTTAATACTGATTTTACTTACTAAAGGCATACAAGTTTTTTGCTTGCCACAGACTTTTTTTTGGTGCATGTAACTGTTTTTTTATTCATAGTTAAAATTTTTATTGATAGATATTTTTTTAGCTTTATTTTCATGTTTTGGCAGATTTATGCCTCGCAACCCTCGAAAAAAAATCAACCTAAGGCATAATGACGGCTGTTTCGACATATTTTGTATGGCAGCAAATATATATATTTTTTTGTTACAAAAATGTCGTAACCGGATTAAAATTTCGTAGAGACGTTGCATGCAACGTCTCTACGTGTTGTTTTATAATGCTTTATGGTTAAAGAACACGACATGTCGTGTCCCTACAGATGATGTGTTGGTTAATCTTGGTAGCAGCAAACGAGGTTACGGTCGCCGTAGGCATCGTCGACTTTGGAAACGGTGGGCCAGTATTTATCGTCGTGGGGTAGGGGGAAGGCTGCTTGTTGGCGTGAATAGGGTCGGTTCCATTGGTCGGCGCAAACTACATCCATGGTGTGGGGTGCGTTTTTGATGACGTTGTTTTCTTTGTCGGCTTCACCGGATTCTATTTGTGCTACTTCTTTTCTGATTTGAATCAGGGCATCGCAGAGGCGGTCCATTTCACTGAGCGGTTCGCTTTCGGTGGGTTCGACCATCAAGGTGCCGTGAACGGGGAAGGCAACAGTGGGGGCATGGAAGCCGTAGTCCATCAAGCGTTTGGCTAATTCTCCTACTTGAGCGCTTAGGCTGAATGAATTACAATCCAATATCATTTCATGTGCTACGCGTCCTTTAGAGCCGGTGTAGAGGATTTTATAGATGTCTTTCAAGCGGGTCATCATATAGTTGGCATTGAGGATGGCATATTTCGTAGCATCGGTCAATCCTTGGGTTCCCAGCATTTTGATATATCCGTAGGTAATGGGCAAGAGGAGAGAGTAACCATAGGGAGCTGCCGAAACGGCATCGCCTTTGTTACCGCCGACTTTAACAAGGGGATGAGAGGGAAGGAAGTCGAGCAGTTTTTCTGAAACGCCAATGGGTCCTACGCCAGGGCCGCCACCGCCGTGAGGCATAGCAAAGGTTTTGTGTAAATTCAAATGGCATACATCGGCTCCCATGTGGCCGGGACTGGTGAGTCCTACTTGTGCATTCATATTGGCGCCGTCCATATACACCAATCCGCCGTTGGCGTGAATGATGTCGATGATGTGTAAGATTTCTTCTTCAAACACTCCGTGTGTGGAAGGGTAGGTTATCATTAAGCAAGCCAGATAGTCTTTGTTTTCTTCGGCTTTTGCTTTTAAATCGTCGATGTCGATTTCGCCGCTGGGTGTGGCTTTGATCACTATTATCTTCATGCCTGCCATGGCTGCCGATGCGGGATTGGTACCGTGAGCGGATGATGGTATCAAACACACATTGCGATGGGCTTCTCCTTTGTCGTGAAAGTAGTTACGAATCACTATCAAACCGCTATGTTCACCCGATGCGCCGGATTGCGGTTGAAGCGAAATGCCGGCAAAGCCTGTAATGTCAGCCAAATCTTTTTCGAGATTATGAATCATTTCGAGATATCCCTCAGCTTGATTGGAAGGAACAAAAGGATGTATGGCACCGAATTCAGGCCAGCTGATAGGAAACATCTCGGCAGCAGCATTAAGCTTCATCGTGCAAGATCCGAGAGGTATCATAGCTCTGTTTAAAGATAAATCTTTTATTTCTAATTTTTTGATATAACGCATCATTTCGGTTTCGGAATGATAGCTGTTAAAAATAGTTTGTGTTAAGTAAGGAGAGGTTCTTTTTAAAGAAGCAGGGAAGTCGAGGGTTTTGCAATTACCGGAGCAAACAATAGGACTGAATGTTTTACCGGCAGCTTGTGCCAATACTTTTAAGATGTTGTTTGCATCGTCGAGAGTAGTGGTTTCGTCGATACTGATGCCTATGCATTCGTCGCAGATATAACGGAAGTTGATTTTATTTTCTTCAGCTATTTTGCGAATAACATCCGTTTTAACGGGCGATTGTATGCATAATGTGTCAAAGAAATAGGTGTTGAATTGTTTATAACCAATTTTTTGAATTTCTTGATTCAATACAGCTGTGATTCTATTGATGCGCATTGCAATATTTGCTATGCCTTTTTGTCCGTGATAAGCGGCATACATTCCCGACATAATAGCCATGAGTGCTGAAGCAGTACAGATGTTAGAGGTTGCTTTTTCGCGTTTTATATGTTGTTCACGTGTTTGCAATGCCATACGTAAAGCTCTTTTTCCTTGTGCATCAATAGTAATACCGATAATACGACCGGGCATTTGACGTTTGAAGTCTTCTTTGCAGGCAAAGAAACCGGTGGTAGGTCCGCCGAAACCCATGGGAAGTCCAAAACGTTGAGAAGAACCCACTACACAATCAGCACCCCATTCTCCCGGAGGTGTTAATAATGCTAAGGCCATCAAATCGGAGGCAACAAGGATGAAGCTCCCGTTAGCTTTGGATTTGGCAACGAAATCACTATAGTCTTTTACTTCGCCCCATTGGTCAGGATATTGAATGAATACACCAAATACTTTGTTGGTAAAAGTAAAGTTTTCATGATTGCCGACAATGATTTCGATATTCAAAGCTTTAGCACGTGTTTGCATCACACTCAAGGTTTGCGGGAATACGTTTTCAGATACAAAGAATTGATTGGCACCGTTTTTTTGCATCTCGCGACTGCGAGCATTGAAAAACATAATCATTGCTTCAGCGGCTGAAGTAGCTTCGTCAAGCAAAGAGGCATTGGCCAAAGGAAGTTTGGTCATATCGGAAATCATGGTTTGATACATCAAGAGGGCTTCCAAACGTCCTTGTGATATCTCAGCTTGATAGGGGGTATAGGATGTATACCAGCCCGGGTTCTCTAAAATATTTCGTAAAATAACCGCAGGGGTTATGGTATTGTAATACCCCATGCCGATATAGGTTTTGAAAATCTTATTCTTTTGTGCTAAGGATTTAATATGATTTAAATAAGCATGTTCACTCATAGCATCCCCAACCGAAAGAGGTTCTTTCAAACGTATTTTTGAAGGAATGGTTTGATCGATTAATTCATCGAGGGATGAAACGCCGATACAGGCTAACATTTTGTTTACTTCTTCGGGTTTGGGGCCTACATGTCTTGATAAAAAACTGTTGATTTCCATTGTATTATTATTTTTATTGATTGATCTTTATATGTCATTATTGTAAAGAGCAAAGGTACATAAAAAATTATCTTGTTACATCCTGTTAGGGTAAAAGCTTCATACTTTTTTTGCTATTTGGATTCCGTCGGAATTAGGGTTTCCACGATAGGGGAAACACTGTTGCTACTGTTGAGAAAAGATTTTGCTCAAACACAAAAATAATGTATCTTTGCAAAAAAATCCGACACCGATCTTTTTATGTAATGAAAAGGGAATAGGGTTCGGCATATGCAATTAATACCGATATAAAGTAAAAGTATATAAGATGAAACAAGAGTCGACACAACAGATATGTAATCAATTACACACAAAAAGTATATTGAAAATTTCGGTATCCAAAAAAGCCGAAAAAGCCTTTTATCATTTTAAGTTCCATGCACAGAATTTCGAAAAAATATTTAAAGAGGAGTATCCCGATTCCGAGGTCTGTGTGTTGTTTGAGAATAAACATACCCAAAGTTTTTATCTTCAATTTGGCAGCGACATATTGTTATTTATGTTGCATAGTAATGTGTTTGCCTTTAATCGCGACCATGAGGTGATGAAAACGGCTTATATTAAAGAAGATAAAAATCGGGCTTATTGTGGTCAAATCAGTATTTACAATTTCCTGACGGATTCATTGTTTTATCAACGTTATAACGATTTGGGCTATTTGATTGGCAGAGTATTTGTTAACAACGACAATCATTACTATATCGATGGCAAACGAGAAATAGGACAATTATACAATAATTTCGGTACGAATGTGTTTGATGAAAAAGCAGCACTGATGATACTCGAATCGGCCATGCAGTATACTATTAATTTCGATTTGTTGGTTCCTCCTTATGAAGCGGTGAAAGAAATCAGTGTGCACGATATGGTAGAAATCAATAATCAACGCATTCCTATACGCACAGCAAAACGTTTAGGATTTAGATTTCAAGCAGATACAAATTAAAGAAATATTTTTCAAAAAAAGGAATACATATTGTTTTTTTTTTTACTTTTGCACAGATTTTTGAAAACGTTAAGGTCAGTTCGTCTAGGGGTTAGGACACAAGGTTTTCATCCTTGCAACAGGGGTTCGATTCCCCTACTGACTACAAAAAACAAATAAAGGTTTGTGATCTTAATTAAAGTTTACAAGCCTTTATTCCTTTTTAATAAAAAATGTATGAAACAAAGGCAACGTATACCCCTTTTGTATAAAATATTATATTTTATCACAAAATTTAATATTGATTTTTTGTATTATAGAAAAACATATTACTTAAATACAAAAAACATACCTTCTTCAGATACCCCTTTAATCATCGTAAGCAATCATCAAAATTCGTTGAATGATGCAATGGCAATATTGTATTCGATGAAAATCAGACGTCCACATTTCATGGCACGTGCCGATGTGTTTAAAAATCCCTTTGCGGCTAAATTTTTGTCTTTTGCCGGTGTATTACCCGTTTACCGACAACGCGATGGAATGGAAAATGTAAAGCAAAATTTATCTGTTTTTTCAAACATAGAAGCGTTTATTAGTCGCGGGAATACAGTGGTTTTATATCCCGAAGCCATGCATCAAGATCGTCATTTTTTAGGAAGGTTTTATCTATCATATACACGTTTAGCCTTTGGAGCCGCTGAAGATTCAAATTTCGAAAAAGAGGTGTTTATTTTACCGTCGGCAAATCATTATAGTGATTATTTTCATATGCAAGAAGATATGCTCCAGATTTACGGCAAACCTATATCTCTCAAGCCGTATTATGAATTGTACAAAGTACAGCCCAGAGAGGCTCAAATGAAAGTAAATGATATGGTGCGGGCTCAAGTAGAATCGTTGATGCTAAATATTGAAGACGAAGAAAATTATGATGCTATTTACTTTTTATTGAAGACCTACGGTAAAAAGTTTGCGTATGATAAACATGGTAATCCCAACATATTGCCTCTTAAACTAAAAACAGACCAAGCTTTGGTAGCAATCTTAAAGAAAGCATATGTGCAACGAGAAGATTTCGTAAAAAATTTATATGCTGATGCATTCCATTATAAAAAAGAATTGGAAGAATTAAAGGTTGAGGATGGTATGATAAACCGAACGATTCGTATTTCAAAACTGTTAAGTTCGTCGATAGTGTTGATATTGACTTTCCCTATTTTTATATATGGTTTGTTGCATCACATCATTCCCTATCATGCACCTAAACTAATCAATCGTAAGATCAAAGATAAATTGTTACACCCTTCTGTATTTATCGGACTAAATGCTCTACTATTGATTCCTATTTTGTATATCCTTTATTTTGTATTGTGTTTAGTATTTACCCACTCCTTGTTAATAGCTTTTATTTATTTACTTACATTGCCTTTGTCGGCTCGTTTAGCCTGGAACTACCGTAAGTATTTCTTACGATTTCTTCAAAAGGTAAGATTATATCATTATAAGAGAACGATGAATCCCCGATTTGATAGAGCACTCTTTTTGCGATTTGGCTTGTATCAATCAATGGATATACTGGTTGACGAAATTTAGTAATTATTTTACTTCTATTGACTTTAATAAAGTGTGTATAGGCAGATGATCAGAATATTTTATATGATGTACTTTAAAGTCGAAAGCTTGAAATGTACGTTCATTGTAAAAGATAAAATCAATTCGAAAGGGGTATCTATTATTTATAAAGAAAGTATTTCCAAATCCTTTTCCACTACTTACAAAGGCATCGGTTAACAGTTTGCTAATTTGTTGATAGGTATACGACCAGGGAATGTCATTAAAGTCGCCACAAACCACGACGGGATATGGCGAGCTCTTGATGTGTTCAACAATTTGTTTTACTTGTTCGCTGCGAACCACATATCCTTGCTTCAGTTTTTTTAAGATGCGTTTAGACCCGGATTGCATCTCTTCGCTTTTCATGTTAATTTCCTTGGTTGAGAATTTTGAAGTAAATAGATAATCTTCTTTTTCAAAATTAATAGATTGGAAGTGAATGTTATAAACCCGAAACGTATCATTAGCTATACATATATCACTTAATACAGCTTTATTGTTCGATGAGTCTTGAAAATTAAGCGTTTCGGCGTGAATGATGGGATATTTGGAAAAGACAGCTAAACCGATTTTATGATTATCTCCATCAAGTTCCAGATATTTGTGTTTTGTTTGAAGTATGCTTTTAAAAATACTGTCGTGTTTATAGGTTTTATTGTCTTGAAAATATTCTTGAAAGCAAAGAATATCGGGTTGTTGTTCAGCAATAAAAGAAATAATACTGTCTTTATAGGTATTGTTTCCTTCATAGATTCCAAATACATGTACATTGTAAGATAGAATTTTAACGAAGTTTGAATCGTTGTTTTTTGAATGTTGATTGTTAAAGGGATAGAGTCGAGGAATAAAAGTATATCCAATCAATATACCTATTAAAGACAAGAATGCAAAACGTTTACGTTGTAAAGCCCAATAAATAACAAAGAATGTGTTTGTTGCTAAAAGATAAGGATATAACATACCACAATAAGCCGCAAAGGTGAATTTGTCGGGTGTAATGAAGTTGGCTAAGTAAGAAAATAACAAGAGAATACATCCTATGATATTAATTATGTAGAAGACAAAATTTATCAGTGAAAAAGAATTTTTTTTCATATTATAAATTTTTATTACGGCTGGCAGTAAATAAGAAATCTTTTTCTTCCTTTGTCAGGTTTTGATAACCGGATTTTGCTACTTTATCTAGTATTTCATCTACTTTTTTTCTTTGTTCAGCACGGTCGCGGTTATATTGTTCGTCTGTTTTGGGTCTTTGAGCTTTTGGTTTGGATTTAATGGTGGGTATATGAAAAGTGAATACAGGTTTACGAATCGGATGTTTAGGAAGATAAGCAAATAGAAATCCAAAAAGAGCTCCCCCTAAATGGGCAAAATGACCACCTGAATTACCACGAGGAATACTTATGATATCTAAGATTACAAAAACAATGGCTATCCATTTTAAAGAAATGTTTCCAAAAAAAAGCAAATTTAGTTGTTGATTAGGCGCTTTAGTCGCAGCAGCAATCAATATAGCCAAGACACCTCCTGAAGCACCCAATGCAACGGCATGGCTTGTCACGGCTTCAAAGACGGGAAAATAGTTATACGACAAAATAAAAAGCAGGTTTCCAATGATGCCTCCCAGGATGTATACGGTATATAAAGATTTTGGACGGAAGTAATATAAAAAAATACTACCACTAAACCATAACATAATCATATTAAAAAAGATATGAAAAAAATCCATATGAAGGAAAATGCTTGTGAAAAGAGTCCAGGGTTTAAGAGCTAATTTGAGTAAATCGGCAGGCACACACAACCAGGTAGATACAAATTCTTGAAAAATGAATGTATGGTCCTTTAAAAATAAAAATCCAACAAAATTAAAGAAGAGTTTTAAGCATAATATGCCAAAATATACTACTATATTAATGACAATAAGTCTATGTAGTGGAGATGGATTTTTAATAAATCTTTTTAGTTTGAATCCTAAATTAACATTCGGATACTTAAAATTTTGTCTGTAACTTCTCATAATCTATTGTTGGTAAGGTGAATTTGATTTTTTTCTCCATAACAATATCAATAATAATCCAAAAATCATACCACCTAAGTGAGCAAAGTGAGCCACTCCATCTCCACTGCCAAAAATACCCGAAATTAGTTCAATAACGCCAAAAATAATTACAAACCATTTAGCTTTCATAGGAAACAGAAAGTAAATGTAAATCATAGCATTGGGGAATAATATGCCAAAGGCAAGCAACAAACCGTAAATGGAGCCCGATGCTCCCACCACATTGGGTAGGCTCACGTAATAGTTGAGGTAATTATTTAAAAAATCATTGATTTGTTCCATCGCCTCTACATTAGAAGGGGCGAATTGTAAGGCATGTACGTTTTCTTGAAACAATAGAAATTGATTCCAAATGTCGCCTGAGTATTGATTTATATGAAACTGATGGTTTTTAATCAATGCTTGAAGAGTAACTATATCGGGTGATTGAATGCTTGCTTCCAGTAAGGCTATATCCGTTGAAAGTTGAAGATGGATAATTAAGTAATGAGTCAGAGCAGCACCAATTCCGGTTATCAAATAAAAAATAATAAATCGTTTGCTTCCCCATACATTTTCTATGGTTGAACCAAACATCCATAAAGCAAACATATTAAAGAATAAATGTTCGAAGCTACCATGCATAAACATATAAGTGATAAACTGATAAGGAGAAAAAATATCAGATTGAAAATAATGTAATCCCAATAACTTATACAAATCGATGGAAAAAGTGCTTTTTAAAACTATAGTAGCGAGAAAGCAAAGGATGTTGATTATTAGTAAGTTTTTAACAATCGGAGGAAGAATGGAAAAACGTCCAGGAGAATGATATGTATTACTCATTATTTTTTATTATTAACATCATTATAACATATAAATCTAGGTTTTATTGTATGTAAGCTGAGAAGAAAAACAAAAAAGACTGTCGAATTACCGACAGTCTTTTATAGTTTAAAATAGTATTTAAATCCTTATTGGATAGTTATTTTTGAAGTAAATACTTTGTTGTTTTGTTTTACTCTAACAATATATATACCGGCTTTTAGGTCGGAAACATTTACTTGTGTTTTATTGTCTAAAGTGGAAATGTTTTTTACCTCTTGACCAAGAATGTTAAACAATTGAATAGAAGCTTTTCCTTCGTTTTTCAATTCAACAAATAGTTGATCTTTCGATGGATTAGGATAGATGTTTGATACAATGTCATTTGCTTCTACAACGTTCACATCGATGGTATCACCTAATGCAGAATCAACACTCATGAAAAAGGCAATTTCAGGTAATAAATTAATGCCGCCTCCATACATGGGATAGAAGATAGTATTGTTGTTGATGAATCCTTCACCCGGATCTTCATATAATTGATAATGAAGTTTTATATTTTCTAAATAACCGCAGTTATACCCAAATGGGTCAGCGAAAGTTTTATAATCGCTTTCTGAATTAAAAACAGCGATTCTGAAAATATTGCTGGTATAGATTGGGTAACCTGCATCATAATAACCGGGATTTAGAGGATCGGTTAAGCCATGATAAAGGGTATCTCCCATTTCGTAATCAAATCCGGGGACGAATTTAAACATAGTAAACAGTACGTTTCCATAAGGAACTTCAAAACCATTTTGAGTAACACCGTTGTATGTCAATGGAATCACAGTGTTTTTATAGAAATGAGAAGTTCTTCCATCAATGAGGGTGTCATCGGAAAAATCTTCTTCGGTCAATACATAATCAATAATACGGGTGTTGTTAATAACCGGTTCAATAGCGCCACCTTTGGGATTACCCATAGAAGTAACTTTAATGATAGGGGCTAAATAAGAAGAATCGCTTGATTGGCCAAATCTAACGGTATAAAAATCAGTGCCGGCTCCTACTTTGGTGTAAACAGGATAACTGGCAACGTATAAACGTAGAGTATCCGGACTGTTGGGATTGTATCCTTTTCCGTTTATATAGATAGTCCTTAACATTAAGGTATCTAATTTATAAGCATAAAAATAATTTTTAGGGTTGTTGAATAGTCCCTTTTCGAAATTAGGGTCGAAAGATTCTGAATAAGGGTCGAAAGAAGCACCTAATCCGAACACCCATCCTGAACCAGCATCTTCATTGTCCGTATAGATTCTTAAACATGTGTCGGGAACCATGGTTAAGGTAGTACGATTGTCGTTTACGAAAAAGGAAGTGTAGTTTGCCATTAAATAGGATAAGTAAGCATGTCCCCAATAAGCTACTTTTCCATCTTCATATGCTTTTTGAATAGGGGTTGCTAAATCTTGAGGCATAATGTCTTTTGCCTTATTTTTAGGAGTGTTTGGAATTTTTTCGTCAGTAGGTTTAATTCCAACCTGAGCATTTATACTGAAAATAAATGCCATGAAAGCTACAGATAATATTATCTTTTTCATTTTTTAATTATTAAATTTATACTTCTAATTTATTTTAGTTATCAATTCTTATGCCAAATTTTAAATGATAAAACTTGTGCAAAGATAAATCTTTTTTTTTAACGAAAGTTAAAAGAATTCTTTTTTTATGAAATTTAATCTATTTTGACAGAAAAAATGAGAATTATGCCACAAAGGACAATATAAAAAATGCTATTTTTGCACCAATAAATACATTAAATATTATTATAATTGAAGACTCGAGAACCTAAAAAATCGGGAGGAGAAACCCCTTTAATGAAGCAATATAATTCATTCAAAGCTCAATATCCTGATGCTTTGTTATTGTTTTGCGTTGGTGATTTTTATGAAACCTTTGGAGAAGATGCTATTCGTGCCTCTAAAATATTGGATATTGTGTTAACACGACGAGCAAACGGTTCTGCTTCACATATTGAATTGGCTGGTTTTCCGCATCATGCCTTAGATACTTATTTGCCTAAATTAGTAAGAGCCGGACTACGTGTAGCGATTTGTGATCAATTAGAAGATCCGAAACTAGCCAAAACTATCGTTAAAAGAGGGGTTACAGAATTAGTTACACCTGGTGTTTCTTATAACGACAAGGTTTTAGAAACACGTCAAAATAATTTTTTGGCAGGAATTCATTTGTGTCAGCAATCAGCAGGGATAGCTTTTTTAGATGTATCTACCGGTGAATTTTACGTTGCTCAAGGAAATGTTGATTATATCGATAAGTTATTGCAAAGTTTTAAACCAACGGAGGTTATAGTAGAAAAAAGTAAAATGCAAGTCTTTAAGCAATCGTTTGGAGAACATTTTTTTTGTTCTACTTTCGATGATTGGGTGTTTACCCTTGACTTTTCTCATGATCTTTTACTAAAACATTTTCAAATACAATCTTTCAAAGGTTTTGGTGTTGAAAATTTAACTCATGCTTTGGTCGCTGCCGGAGCGGCTTTGCATTATTTATTCGAAACACAACATACGAATGTAAGTCATATTACAAAACTTACTCGTATTGAAGAAGATCATTATGTTTGGTTGGATCAATTTACCATACGTAATTTAGAATTATTGGATTCTCCTTTTGAAAATGCAGTTACCTTATTACATGTGTTGGATAAAACCATATCGCCCATGGGTTCGCGCATGTTACGAAAATGGCTTTTATTACCCTTGAAAGACAAAATATTGATTGAAGAACGACACAAAATTGTTGATTTATTTATCAAAGATGCTGACTTGTCAGAAACACTCGGAGACCAAATTAAATTGATAGGTGATTTGGAAAGATTGATTTCGAAAGTAGCTATATCCAGAATTTCCCCTCGTGAAGTAGTCCAAATTCAAAAGTCGTTGTGTGCCGTTGAACAGATTAAAATATTGTGTAATAAAAGTGATAATCAGTCATTAAAAAAAATATCCGAACAAATAAATCCATGTATTAGTATACGTCATATGATTGAACGTATACTTAATCCTGAAGCTCCGGTCTTAATTCATAAAGGAAGCGTAATTAAAGAAGGAGTAAATCAGGAATTAGATGAATTACGCAATATTTCCTTTTCAGGGAAAGACTATTTATTGAAAATACAAAAAGAAGAAGTTCAAAAAACCGGCATAAGCTCATTAAAGATAGGTTATAATAATGTGTTTGGTTATTATTTGGAGGTTACTAATACTCATAAAGATAAAGTTCCTGATTATTGGATAAGAAAACAGACTTTAACCAATGCGGAACGTTATGTAACCCAAGAGTTGAAAGAATATGAGTTGAAAATACTCGGTGCGGAAGAAAAAATACTTGCATTAGAAGAAAAAATATTTAACGAACTAATTGTAAGTATGCTCGATTATATCAAACCCATACAGTTAAATGCACAATTAATGGCTCGATTGGATGTATTGCTTTCTTTTTCGCGTATAGCCATAGAACATAATTATGTTAAACCTGAAATAAATGAATCATTTGTTCTAGATATTAAAAATGGCCGTCATCCGGTCATAGAAACACAATTGCCACTTGGGGAGAAATATGTTGCCAATGATATGTATCTAGATAATGAAAAACAGCAAATTATTATTATCACGGGCCCTAATATGTCAGGAAAATCGGCTTTACTACGTCAAACGGCCTTAATCGTCTTAATGGCCCAAATCGGATCATTTGTTCCTGCAGAAGCAGCAAGAATAGGTCTTGTTGATAAAATATTTACCCGTGTTGGAGCCTCTGATAATATTTCCTCCGGTGAATCAACTTTTATGATTGAAATGAATGAAACAGCCAGTATTCTAAATAATATTTCCAATAGAAGTTTGATTTTATTAGACGAAATTGGCAGAGGGACAAGTACTTATGACGGAATTTCAATAGCTTGGTCAATTGCTGAATATTTACACGAGCATCCTTTATATCGCGCCAAAGTGCTGTTTGCTACTCATTATCATGAGTTAAATCAAATGGCACAAAGCATGGAAAGAATTAAAAATTTTCACGTAACCGTAAAAGAAATTAGCAATAAAGTTATTTTTCTTCGAAAATTAACCCATGGAGGGACAGAACATAGTTTTGGAATACATGTAGCTCGCATGGCCGGCATGCCATCCGAAGTATTGAAAAGAGCCAATGAAATATTGAAAAAACTGGAAACTTCTGAACACGAAGATTTAAATAAAAAACTAACAAAATCTAAGAAAATCGATGCAATGCAATTAAGCTTTATTACTTTGGATGATCCTCTTTTAATGCAAATTAAAGATGATATTTTACGTATTAACATTGATGCATTAACTCCGGTAGAAGCTTTGATGAAATTAAATGAGATAAAGTCGTTGTTAAAATAATATTTATGCGAAGTTTTTGTTTTTTACTTCCATTTTTTACCCAAATCAACATACAATAAGCTAAAAAGAATCAGAACTGTATTGCGAATATTAATTATAAAACACAGAATAATAGTACATTAGGTCGATTAAAATAATTTTTTGTTTTTTTTTGTTTTTCCCTATGTTATTAAAGAATAAAATAATATTTTTGCATCACATATTTAAAAATTTTTTTAACAATTTAATTTTATACTAGTATGAAGAAATTAATGGCATTATTAGTTGTAGCAGGAATGGTATTTGTATCCTGCCAACAAAAACCAGCAGAAGAAGCAGTTGAAGCAGAAGCAGTAGTTGAAGAAGTAGCTCCAGTAGAAGAAGCAGCTCCGGCTAACTAAAAAAAGCTAGGTTATGAAAATAAAAGGCTGCCGTGAGGGTAGCCTTTTTTTGCAATTAATATTATGGATGAAAAACTATTACATTATATTTGGAATCATAAATTGTTTGATATTAATGATTCTTATACCACTGACGGAGAAAAACTGCAAATATTGTCGGTGGGATTACCCAATCAAAACAGTGGTCCGGATTTTTCAGAGGCGAAAATAAAATGGAATAATATTCTTTGGGTAGGATGTGTCGAAATTCATGTGAAAGCTTCCGATTGGAATAAACATCATCATCAAAAAAACGATGAGTATAATAATGTTATTTTACATGTGGTTTATGAATATGATAAAGATGTTTATGCTTCAAATGATTGTAAAATTCCTACATTAGAGCTTAAACCTTTGATTCCGCAAAGAATAATTAAAATGTATCAATCCTTTATGCAATCTGCAGATTATATTGCTTGTGGTAAACAATTTGCTCAAGTAGATTCCTTTCGTTTATATGCTTGGTTAGATAGGTTATTGATGGATCGATTGGAAGAGAAAGCAGCTTATGTCACGCAACTCTTGCATTCATGCAATCAAAATCAAGAAGAAGCTTTTTATGTGTTTTTATCCTATTATTTTGGATTTAACATCAATAATTTCCCTTTTCGTTTATTAGCAAAATCTACTCCATTAAACTATTTAGCTAAACATAAAAATAATTTATTTCAGTTAGAAGCGATGTTGTTTGGTCAAGCTGATTTATTGTCCTCTGGATTTCAAGATGAATATTCTAAAAGTTTACAAGATGAATATATTTTTTTGAAAAATAAACTTTCATTACATCCTATATGTACAAATGAGATGTGGAAGTTTGCAAAGACCTATCCGTCGGGATTTCCTACTCAGCGTTTGGCTCAACTTGCTGCTTTGATTAATCAATCGTCAGCATTGCTGTCAAAAATCATAGAAGCAGAATCCGTAAAAGTCATACAGTCTTACTTTCAGGTTAAAATTAGTTCTTATTGGGAAAATCATTATTTATTTGGCGTGCCAACACAAAGAAAACAAAAGGGATTGGGTAAAACTGCTATTAATACATTAATTATTAATGCGATTTTGCCTTATATGTATCAATTGGGTAATGTAAAACAAAATCAAATCCTGAAAGATAAAGCCATTGCTTTTTATGAAGAATTGCCCTTTGAAAAACATAAAATCACCAAAGTGTTTTCTTCTCTACGCAATGATTTTACGAATGCTTTTCATTCACAGGCATTGATTCAATTAAAGAAGAAATATTGTAATACAAAGCGTTGTTTACATTGTGGAATAGGATTGCATTTATTGCAAAACACTTGATAATTAGGATATAATTATTCGAGAAGATGCTTTGTTTTTAATATTTGATGAAATATGGAATATGATAGCTAAATTTTTTCTACTTTTGCACATAAAAAATATAATAAAAATGCATCGATTTAACATTCAGTTTATATATATATTGTTGTTATTCTTTGTTGTAATCAGTTGTTCAAGAAAGGACAATAATGAAATATCGACAGATTTGATTCACATACCGGCCACAGCAGAAATTTCTAAAAAAGAACCTGCTATGCCAAAATTTGAATTTGAACGTATTGAGCATAATTTTGGAACGTTGAAACAAGGAGAACAAGTTAGTTTTACCTATAAATTCAAAAACATTGGAAAAGCTAATTTAATCATTTCAACAGTAGTTCCGGGTTGTGGTTGTACGGTAGCTCAATTCACAAAAACACCCGTCAAACCGGGTGATAGTGGTTTTATTACCGTTCGTTTAAATACAGAAAATAACAAAGGATTACTGCGCAAACAAGTAGCTGTACAAGCTAATACATATCCAGCAGAAACTAAATTATGGTTTACTGCAAACGTTGAATTACCTTAATGATAACTCTAATAATTGATTTATGAATTTATTAAACATTGTTTTATTTGCTCAACAAACAGCGGAAGGTGGTGGTAAAGGAAGTACTGTTCAAACCTTTATTTTTCTTGCTTTAATAATTGTAGTTTTTTATTTTTTTATGATACGTCCACAAACTAAGAAAAATAAAGAAGCTCAACGATTCAGAGAAAACTTAAAAAGAGGAGATAAAATTATCACAATTGGTGGTATACATGGAAAAATCCTTGAAATTGAAGGAAATACAGTTGTGATTGAAGTGGAAGGTGCTACTAAATTAAAAGTTGAAAAAAGTGCTATTGCGCAAAATGTTGCTGATGTAGGAACTTCTACCGCAAAATAATTTATACTGCAGATGGCAAGAAAATCATCCGGACAAAGAAACTATGCCGTATTGTTAACTTGTTGGATACTGGCATTGTTTGCTTTGTTTGCGGTTAAATTGTCGACAAACTACTCCGCATCTTATTCCTTGAAAGTTGTTTTGACAAATTTGCCCGAAGATAAGAGCTTAGTATCTCTTTCCGATTCGGTGTTAATTGTTACGTTCGAAGACAAAGGCTTGTCATTATTGCCGCTTGAATTAACTTCTAAAAAGATTATCATCGATTATCAGAAAATGGCATCTTCTTACCAGAAGAAATACAATAATATTTGTTTTCAAAAACAGCAAATTATTGAATATATACAGGGAAAACATAAATTTTCGGATAATGTAAAGAAGATTCAACCTGAAAGAATCTGTTTGCATTTACAAAACGAATAGGATAACCTATGATATATCCTTGGAAGCACTCACGTAGATATAATGCCTATGCAGCATATCTTAAATCTTTATTCGGCCAACGGGTACAAAAAATAAGTATTCATGCAGGTTTCTCTTGCCCCAATCGTGACGGTACTTTAAGTGCAGGTGGTTGTAGTTTTTGTGATAATGCCGCATTTAATCCTTCCTATTGTCAACCCCAGAAAAGTATAGCTCAACAAATCGAAGAAGGTATAGCATTTCACCGGAATCGATATCGTAGAGCAAATAAATACTTGGCTTACTTTCAGGCATATTCAAATACGTATGCTGATTTAGATACCTTAAAACGTATCTATAATCAGGCTTTGGAAAATGAAAATATCATAGGACTCATTATAGGAACACGTCCCGATTGCATCGATGAGGAAAAATTAGATTATTTTGCTCATTTGGCAGAAACAAAATATGTTCTTATTGAATATGGAATAGAAAGTTGTAACGATAAAACCTTGCAAGCTATTAATCGTGGTCATAATTTTGAAGCATCGGTAAAAGCGTTGGAGTTAACACATAAAATGGGCGTACGAGCCGGAGCTCATTTTATCATCGGCCTTCCCGGCGAAACCAAAGAAACATGGTTGACTTGGCCGAAAATCATATCTCAATTACCTATACACACATTAAAATTTCATCAATTGCAAATCATCAAAAATACTCCCATGGCAATGCATTATCTAAAACATCCAAAGGATTTTCATTTATTTGAATTGCAGGAGTATGTTCAATTTATGATTGAATTTATTGAAGACTTGCATCCAAATATTATGATTGAACGTTTTGCCGGAGAAGTTCCTCCTCGATATTTATATGTAAACGACTGGAATTTAATCAGAAACTATCAATTATTGCAGATGATTGAAAGAAAATTGGAAGAACTAAACACCTGGCAAGGCAAATTTTATCAGGAATAAAATTACTTATTTTGTACTTATTTTTTATTTACTTTTGCATGAATAATTAACGTATCAGTATTTAATACTAACATATTATTATAAATTTAAAGATATTGTTTATGCCAGTAGAAGTTATATGTTTAATTTATATTCTTACCCCATTATTAATTATTTTTTTATTTAAACGTTATAAAATAGCCCGACAAGTAGGAACGGTAATCATAGCTTATGCAATAGGTGTTGTTTTAGCCTTATTTGGATTGATTCCGGTTGGAGAAGGCATTGAAGCCGAATCGATGAAATCTATCCAATCATGGATTCAAAACCTAACGGTTCCCATTGCTATTCCCCTGATGTTGTTTAATTGTGATTTTAAGCTATGGACTAAGTCTTTACCTAAAACCATTGCGGCCTTAATCGGAGGCGTCATTTCAATCATTGTTGCAGTTATATCTGCTTTTTTTATTTTTAGATATTCAGGTATCAATGAATTAGATAAAATTGCGGCCATGATGACTTCTATATATACGGGAGGAACCATGAATTTTTATGCCTTAGGTGCAGCCTTGAATGTTAATCCTACAACCATAGCGCTGACTTATACTTTCGAGATGTTGGTAACCTTTCCTTTAATCATGTTCCTTGTAGCAGGCGGATATAGGTTTTTTAGAAAACTGCTTCCCTTTGAAGACAAATCAACTACACTTGAAAACACCGAATTAAGCGAAATAGAAACCAACGGCATTGAAAACTACGGAGGAATGACCAATCAAAAAGTATTTCCACGTATGATGTTGGGATTATTGGTTTCCATCGTTTTTTTAGGTTTCGGAGCGGGTTTATCCATACTTATGCTTGGCAAATTGAATGAATTGGTTATTATTTTAACGATTACCACATTGGCCATCGCTGCCTCTTTTTTTAAGAAAATACGTCAATTACCGAAAACATTTGAGTTGGGTATGTTTTTTATTTTAATGTTTAGTGTGGTTGTAGCTTCGCAATTTGATATTTACAGTATCAATATGTCGGCGGTTAATATCGGATTGTTTGTTCTTTATGTTATGTTTGTTTCTGTTATTATACATATCATTTTTTCACGCATCACCAAGGTGCCCGGCGATTTATTCACCGTTGCCCATGTGGGATTGCTTTGTTCCCCGCCTTTCATCCCGCCGATAGTCGGTGCCATGAAAAATAAAAAAGTGTTGATTAGTGGCATAGTTATTGGTTTGGTGGGTTATGCCGTAGGAACTTATTTAGGGGTTCTTTTGTATACCTTTTTTAAATTATTTATATGATAAAAAAAATCTTTTTCTCTTTTTCTCTTTTTTTCTACCTAACAATTTATGTTCATGCACAAACCGACAGTGCCAATGTGTATTTTACACGCGAAATATCTCCAGAAGCTGTCATGAAATTGTTTTCCTATGTTCAAGATAATGTAAAAGGAAAAGTAGGAATTAAAGTACATTTCGGTGAAGAAGGAAATGCCTATTTTGTTCCTGCATCCATGGTTGAAAAACTATGCAAATCGTTAAACGCTACTTTAATTGAGACCAATGTTGCCTATACCGGCAAACGTCGGAATACCGATACCCATATTCAATTAGCCAAAGATCACGGATTTACTTTTGCTCCTATCGACATATTAGATGATGCCGGTACATTGGAATTGGATGTTGTAGGTGGACGGAATTTTAAAAAAGCACGAATCGGAAAGAATATTGATAATTACGAAACTATTATTTATTTCAGTCATTTTAAAGGACATGGTAGTGCTGGTTTCGGAGGATGTATAAAAAATGCTTCCATGGGAATGGCAACGCCCGAAGGGAAAAAAGCCATGCATTTTAATGATTATCCAACGACGAATAATCAAAAATGCATCAAATGTGCAGCGTGTGTTCCTCAATGTCCGGCCAATGCCATTACGCTTAATCCGGTCATGATCGACCGCAACAAATGCATAGCCTGTGGTAAATGCGTGAGTGTTTGTCCGGTAGGTGCCATTGTGAATGCGGAAGACTTGCAGAAAAAGCAACTTTTCCTGGAACGTTTGGTTGAATATGCTAAAACAACAACAGAATATAAAAATTCCGTTTATTTCAATATTATTATTAATGTATCTCCCAGTTGTGATTGCAGCAGTAATCCCGAAAACCCCTTTATTAGGGATATAGGCATTTTAGCTTCTACCGATATTGTGGCTATCGAAGCAGCTGCTCATAATCTGGTTGACCAAGCGCATGCTTGCGATGATGCTTTTATGAAAGTGAATTCCGTGAGCGGTAAACACCAAATTAATTATGCCGAAACCTTAGGAATGGGAACAAAGAAATATCGTTTGATTTCTATCGATGAAAAGAAATAATTTCTTACACATATAAACAAAAAGCATATATGAAAAATCATCTTAAATCAATCATCCTTTCTTTTCTTTTAATGTTTGTTTATTTTTCATATGCCCAAATAGATACCTTAAGAGGCATGGATGAGAAAAAGAAAATAAAAACCGGTTGGACTTTCGGTGCTCTACCCAGTATTGCCTACGATGCCGATTTGGGATTTCAATTTGGCGCTTTGGCAAATGTTTATTACTACGGTGATGGTTCGACCTATCCTGAATATTTGCATTCTTTTTATGTAGAGGCTGCATATACTACAAAAAATTATGGATTGTTTCGCTTTTTCTATGATTCTAAATACTTGATTCCAAAACATCGGTTAACGGTCGATGTTTCTTTTTTACCCGATGCAATGTGTGATTTCTTCGGATATAACGGCTATCAATCCGTTTATAATGATATTTGGCGAAACTCAAAGAAATATACGGTTGATGAAGGGTATAAATCAAGGGCTTTTTATAAATATAAACGCAACCTCTTTCGTTTTGCTGCAGATATACAGGGGACAATACACCATCGTTGGAAATGGAATGTGGGTATAGGTCTTCTTTATTATAATATTGATGTAGTCGATATTGCCATGTTGAATAAAGGGAAAAAGCCCGAAAATGTTTTACCTGATACGATTAAAGGTTTGTATGAAAAATACGTCGATTGGAGTATTATTAAAAAAGACGAGAAAAATGGTGGACTGCATCCTTATATCAGAGGTGGTGTCACTTACGACAGTCGCAATAAAGAAGCTAATCCTTCGAAGGGAATTTATGTCGATGCTTTTTTAACATATACTGCTGCTTTTCAAGATCAAAAAGAATATAACAACTTGAAACTAAATCTTAATTTCCGACATTATATTCCTATTTATAAAGATTATATCGCTTTTGCTTATCGTGTAGGCACGCAGTTGTTGCTTGTCGGGGAAAGTCCTTTTTATATCAATAATTATATGAATACTTTATACATTCAACGAGTATTGTATGAAGGATTAGGCGGAGGTAATTCTTTGAGAGGGGTTCTTCGTAACAGAATACTCACCAACGGATTTGCTTATTCTAACATCGAACTCCGCTTGAAAGTGTGGAAATTCGATATAGGTAAACAACATTTTTATCTGGGATTTAATCCCTTCGTAGATATTGGAATTATCACACAAACCTATCAATGGAATGAAAAACAGATCAAAGAAATCATGGCGCTAAATAACCCCGAAGATAATATCGCCGATTATTTTAAGTTTAAAACTTCAGACTTATACCGACCGCATATATCGGCTGGGATGGGAATGAAAATTGCCATGAATGAGAATTTCATCCTTTCGGTCGATTGGGCATTCCCTTTCGACAAACAAGACGGGGCAAGTTTTACAAATTTTTATGTTAAAATTGGCTATTTGTTTTAAATAATAGCTTTTTACACTCTTTTAAACGAAGCAATTGCATTTTCTATATCCTCAAAAATCGGCATATAATCCTTTAACCCGCTTATTTCTATTATCTCTTTAACCATTTCATCGGGATTGATAATCCCAATTTTTTTCTTAGAGGCTTCTAATTTATTTATTAATAATAAAAATACGCGGATGCCGGCACTACTGATATAGGCTAGTTTTTCCAAATCAAAAATTAGATTATCGTTTTTTTGTGATAGATAATCATGGATGGATGTTTCAAAACTATTGGCACTGATGGCGTCTAATCGTCCATCAATGCTAATTATTATCGGATTCTCCGAACGGAGAATGGAAAAGGCTATGGTCATTGTTTTATGGATTTTTAATTATTTTAAAACTGCTTATATTTTTATTGTTTTCTCGTCTATAAGTAAATGTATCGGTCATTTTGTCAATGATATAAAATCCTCTTTTACCCAATGTGTCTAATCCTGGACTTGTGGATGAGGATTTGGCAATGGCGGAATTAATATTAAATGCATGACTGTTATCACTATATTCAACTTCAAGATGTGTTGAGCTCACATGAATATTTATTTCTATGGTTTTGTTTCCAATATTTGAAAAGGCGTATTTAAAGGCATTGGTGATTAGCTCTTCTAATACCAGCATTAAGCGATGCATGCTTTTAACAGGGATTTCTTTTAGATTTAAAAAGATTTCGATTTGATGTTGAATATCAGTTAATATAGAAATGTTTTGAATATCGGTAAAAAATAATTGAAGATCTTGATTTGATTCGTTGTTATGTAGTTGTAGGCATAACATGGTAATATCATCTTGTTGAGGAGCTGTGGCGGTGAATGTTTTCAATGCCTGACAAACGCTTGGAATCAGCTTTCTTTTATCGGGATGAGCATAATTTCTAAGCAGGGCAAGTAAGGATTGGGTACTAAACAATGCTTGTTTTTCATTCATGGCTTCCGTAACACCATCGGTATATAAAAAGAGTACGTCCTTGGCATGTAGTGTTATATGTGAAGGCGAAATTTGGGTGGGTTTGATAATTCCCAAGGGGAGCATATGTGTGTGGTTAATTAAAATAATTTCGGCATCTTCACTAAGAATAACCGGATAATTATGACCGGCATTGAGGTATGTTAATTCCTTTGTTTCTAATGAAAGAATTCCAGTAAACAGTGTTACGAAATATTTCTCGGGATTATTCTGTTGTAAATAATCGGAAGTAAGTTGTAGGATACGGCATAAGTCATTACCTGCAATTTTAGCATAAGCTCTCAATAAAGTTATGGTTGAACTCATGAAAAGCGCAGCTCCCATTCCTTTCCCCGATACGTCGCCGATGGCAAAAAACAAATGCGAACGGTCGATAAAGAAATAATCATAGAAATCGCCGCCCACTTCTTTTGCCGCTTGCATATAAGAAGTTATATCGATTTTATTTTTGAATACATTTGCTTTGTTTGCGTCGGGTAACATGCTTAGTTGCAATTTGCTTGCAATTTGCAATTCGCTTTCTATGCGTTCTTTGGCAATGGTAACATCTTTTAAATGGGAGATGTATCTTTTTAATTCCTTTTGCAAGTAACGAAACGAATCATTAAGCATGACAATTTCCGTACTTTCTTTTATTTCGGGTATAGGCATACTTATAAATGCCTCACTTTCTTTATGCATCATACCGGCTAATTTACGAACAGGTTTGGTAAGTTTGTTGGCAATCAGCAGTATAAAGCCTATTAATAGTATGATTCCTGTAATAAGAATATAAAATAAGTCTTTGTTTAATAGTTGAAGATCGGCATAAAGATCGGATTCGGGTATGACAAATCCCAACGACCAAGTGTTGTTGGCAAGTGAGGTATAATAAATCCAACTTTTCCTATCAGAGAACGCTCTTTGAACCTTCTCGAAACCTGTTTTGCCTTGCATCATGTGTTGCAATACTATTTGAAATTCGGTATTATTTGTTTCTTTTGCAATCTCTAAGATGTTTTCTTTCATTATTAAGTCCGCTTGCGGATGGGATAAAACTCTGCCGGAATTCGAAATCAAAAAAGCATAGGCAGAATCATATATTTTAATGCCTGCCAGCAAGTCGTTTAACCATTGAAGCGATACGTCGGTTGTCAGCACACCCATGAAACTGCCGGTGTCGCCGTAAGATTGATAAATAGGAACGGAAAAAGTTGTCATTAAAACATTTCCTCCTCCTTCATCAAAGTAAGGTTCACTCCATATCTTACGATTTTCCTCGGCGGGAATACGATACCAATCCCACGACAGATAATCGTAGGAGGTATCTGCCAGATTTTTATAACATAATTGATTATTGGTTTTAAAACAATAAGGAGCGTTGTATATCGTATTACCGTTTGAAATATATGGTTTGAAAGCCAAGCAACTGCCGTAGATTTCAGGATTGGATGATAGGATGTCTTTTAATATTTGACGGGAAGGATAGTGGAAGGTGTCGATTTTTGCCATAAACAAAGCCGTACTTTGAGCTGTTTTTTCTATGCATTTAAAATAACTTTCAATCTGATTTACTGCTGCGGTACTCAGATGCCGGGCGTTTTCTTCCACGTTTTTTAATAATAATTTACGCGAAACGGTATAATTATATATAAGGAAAAAAGTAAAAATAAGTATTACTATACTAAGTACATATATACTTAGATAAAAAGCAAAACTTTTATTCTTGGCTAGGGTCATGGTGTCGGATATAAGTAACTAATTCTTTTGCAAAATCGGAAAACACTTCCAATGTATCGTAATTATACATTTGGTTATTAAGATATTGAAGCATTAAATAATCTTGATCTTCGGCGGTTTGCATTATACCTCCGAAGAAAAAACCTGCTTTTTCGAGCTCCTTACAACTATCGGTAATTTCGGGTCTTTCCAAGGGTAAATAAACATAAATACTTTCAATGCGGTTGACGCATAAAGATTTTAATGTTTTTAGGATGAGGGGAGTGATATTATACCCGTATTGTTTAACAAGGATAAAACCACATTTGTACGTATCACTTGAAACCTCAATTTCAGCTTCTTCTTTATAAGAAGCATGTCCATTATCAGTCGTAATAATCTCAACCGATTGACAGGAATTCTTATAAATTTCCGTTATCATATCGGCATGATATGCAGGGACATATATTTGTTTTGTGTCTTCGGGATGAAGTGGTAAAAACATCAGCAATAAACTTTCTCGAGCTTGATTATCCTCTTTGATTTCATTCATTAACAGAGGAGTGGATCGGGAAATGTATAAGGCTGTTTCTCTTAAATTTAATTTATAGGCGGCCTTTTGACTGTAAGGATGTGTGGTAACGGCATGAACTATAACCCCTATTGAATTTTTTGTTTTAAGTAAATCAATTAAATACTCGGATGTTTTATGTAAACAGCCTCCGCCTCTGTAGCTGGGATTTACAAAAGCTACGGCCATTTCAGGCAATCGACTTACTTCGTGTTTAATAGCTGCTACATGACCTATAATCTCTTCATTCTCGCTGTTAACGGCAACGATGCTAAGCATTTCCCCTTCTTCATTTAGTTTCTTTACCATCTCGGGGTAATAGATCTTATCGTAGATATAACTCACACGGTAAGCATAATAAGCTAATTGAGAAACAAACAATGCTTCTTCCGGCTTTAATGGTCTTACATAGAAGTCAAATTCGGTTTTTTGAGTCCTTATTGTTTTAGGGTCTTCCATGAATTTATTTTCCGATACGGCTTTACTGGCGATGTTTTTTTCGATATGAATAAACTGGCCTTCTTTGCCTTTATTCGTATAGATTACGTTGTCGGCAAGTTTGTTGATTAGCAATGAGCCTAATCCCGAAGCATTGTATTTTAAAATATTTTCTTTATCAATGCTTGAAAAGGATTTGATTTTATCAATATCCAAGGGGATGCTGTTGGAATGTATGGTGATGGATAATCCTAAAACGGTTTTGTCAAAAGTTATGTCGATGTTTTCTTTTTGTCCGGGCATGAAGTCGTATTTAATGATATTGGTTAGAACTTCTTCCAGGAGCAATTCAATATGATAACATGCTTTTGATTCAAACCCGAGTAATTCGGCATAAGCTTTTGCCGAGCTTTGCACGGGATAAACCATGGCCGCTTCATTCGGAATGATTAAATGTAATCTATGTTGAGCGAATTTGTTATCATCCATAATTATATACGATTATCGATTATTTTTCTAACTTTTCCGCTTCTTTCCACCCTTTGCAATGCATTTGGTTCAACTAAAAGGACTTCAAAAGAGGAAACCATGTTTTTTTCTTTTGTTAAATGTAAAACGGGAATTTTTTCCAACAAGCGTTGATACAAGTTTTCTCTTAATATGTTATCTTTATAATGTATTGTTTCAATGTGCAAACTCAAAGCGGTGTATAAACCGTTGGCTTCTAAGCGCAGTTGAATAACAAACCCATCAGGTACGACAGATTGTACGATTTTTTCAATATCTTCAAAATAAATCTCTTGGTATCCAGAAATCCTTATTTTTTCGCCGCTACGACCCAGTAAGCGGAATTTCGGACTCAATCTTCCACAAGTGCATGATTCATTGATGAATTCAATACGATCACCCACTTTGTATCTTATTATTGGTAGAAGTGTTTTGTGTAAACAAGTTACCAGGGCTTCATCGTTATTGTCGGCTTCCAGATAAACCCATTCTTCTTCCACATGAAATTCGTTGTCACGGCAACATTCGCATTGATAGCCTATGGGTCCGGTTTCGACGGCGGCATATCCGAAGGAGGAAATTCTCTTTGCTTTGAAAATATTTTTAATATAATTCTTTGCGTCGTTTGTCATATGCTCGGCCGCATAGATGATATTATCCAATTGTATCTGATATCCGTTTTGCTCGGCATATTGTGCCAGCGGAATCATAAGCGAAGGCAAACCGAAAATGGTATCAGGTTTACACATTTCTATATATTCCAATATGTCTTTATGTGAAATATTCCCGGTAATAGACAATATCTTGCATTCTGTTTCTTCCAATCCTTTATTGATAGCCAGAAAGGCAGTGTAAAAAGCACCGCAAGGGAATAGGTTGGCTACAATATTTTTATTGTCAATACCCAAAGCCCTGAATCCTTTTCCAAATAATTGTTTTGATTTTGAAAATTCTTCGTTGCCGTATAAAACGTATTTTTTCAAACCCGTTGTTCCACCGGCTGAAAAGATATAACAATCCCTGTCTTCGCCGGTAAAGGCTTGATCGGAATGATGAGCACTGATGCTTACCATTTCATTTTTTGTTAAAGGATCGATTTGTTCAAATGCCTCGAAATTTTGTAATGGCATAGTCGGGCCTTGATATTTGTTTTTATAAAAAGGCGTTTGCACGGCTTTATGAAGAACGGTGTTTATCCGGCTCAGGATAATGGCTTCTTTTTCTTGTTTAGCCATAAAATCCAAGCCGATGTGTTTATCGTTTAAATCTTCGAAATTTATATATTTAATAAGGGATTCCACGATAAACTTGCCGTCGTGTGAGTAGGACGCAGCGGCAGAGGAAGACATTAAACCGGGTGAGCAAAAACGCATAACGCCTAACGGTATCAATGCATTAATGATTTCTTGTTTGTTTTTTGATGCAATGGCAACGGTCGACATATAATATTTTAATGATTGAATAGATCCATTTAAGATATTGCGCCAATCATCTACTATATTCACGATTACGGTTCTTTCCAAAGGAGAATCACTAATCAGATTGGAATGCGTAACAATGATGCTGTGATGGGATGTAGTACCTTCAAACAATTGTCCTTCTCCCCTGAATTGATCCCATAAAGCGATTTCTCTTTGTTTTCTGATTTCAACGGCAGCATCGGGATTAACAGGTTCTTGGGGATAAGCATTGCCGCTTTTTTCCAATTCGGCAAACAAGGTCTGAAGGAAATAATCGGTATTTGTCGATTTTTCAATGAATATGTTTTGACAAGCCGTACAAGCCCTTTGTTCCCAAAAAACGATATCGGTGGCAAATCCTTCGGCTGCCAGACTGAGTTCTTCTTTTGATACATCCGCACACACTATGCCGAAACTGGTTTTGGGTCCGAATGCAAGCACTTCACATTTGGGCGAAATATCTTTCTTAAACGTTTTCACCGCTTCTTCTCCTCCAAACAATAAAATAACATCGGCTCTGTTGCGGACAATGTCAATAAGGTTTTCGTTGCTTGATTTCCAATAGGTCATTGTAATATATGGAAACAATATTTGTCTTGTATCGGCTTCTTGGAGTGCTTCCATAAATACGATGGGAAAGAAACTGTCGTTGGCCGACATTTTAACGATATTAATATTTTTGGTGATAATACCATATAAAAGGGAATCGATAGCACCCAAAAAGGTGTTGCCGGCAGCAATATGGCAAACAAGTCCGATGGGCACGACTCTTTTTAATTCTCCCTTTCCACTATAAACGGGATAATCCAGCGCATGAGGGTTAATTAAATGGGATAATCTATCTAACATTGTTTGACGACTCAGCAGCATAGGAAGGAACGATAAACCTTTTTCAATCATTTTGGGTGCATAATTCAGTATTTGCGGTAATTGATCCATGCACTTTTTATAATAAGGCTTATCGGGAGCTACCATTAAGCGACCTGTTTGCTCCAAAACATAAAGGATGTCATCAAGGGGCGTTTGCATAAAACGGACGGCCAATGCATCCAAATAGTCTTGCGCGAAATAGCGTGTGGCATCTTCCAAACTTATTTCATCCGCTTCTGTCTTATTACCGAATAGATAATGTGTACGAGTCATGATTTACCTCCTTGTGATTTATTTAATATTTCTTGTGCCGCAATGGCACATCCTCTGTTTTTAGATATACCTCCCCTACGAATGGATGATATATATTTTCCTTGTAATCCACAGGGACAATTTTCTTTAATGATTGACAAATCGGTTGCTAATACCGACAGATTGGGTTGTGCCATGTTATAGGGCGAAATTAAATTCATTAAACCCTCCGTTTCGTCGGGCAAAACCGCTAACGACAAGGGATCTCTGATTAATAATCTGGAATAAACGGGGATATGATAATGACCGGCACTACATGAACAATAAGGGATGCCGTGTTCGGCCATGCCGAAAATATCGCGTATGCATGCGGTGCTTATACCCATGGATTCTTCCATTAAGGACCCGAATTCTTGATGAGTCAGTACATTACCTTTGTGATTTTTCCATCCGCCTCCGGCGGTAATAAAACTTCCTTCTTTCACTTTGAAACCGGGTTTTATTCTTTGGATTTCATAAGCTAACTGACTCATAAACGCCGGAAAGCCTGTGAGTCGGATAGGAGCATCTTCGCTTAGTTCTATAACTTTTCTTGCCCAATAGGCATAATCAAAATTAAACTCTCCTTTTTCGTCTTTTAAAATAGTCCAGTTAACGCTCTTGTTGGGAGCTAAGGATAATAATTGATTATTACTCCATGAAGTACCGAGGTTTTTTGCCTCTTCGATATTATATCCCATCACAAAGAAATGAGCCGGAACATCGGAAGTCCAACCGCAAGCATGGAAACATTTCAATGCTAAACTGCTAAGTCTGTTTAAAGAAGCTGCATCAAAAAACGATTGGGTTTTTTGTCCCTTAGTGCCGGAACTTGTTAGCACCATTTCAATATCCTTCTCTTCAAAGTTACAGAAAGTATGAATTTTCATGATACCTACAAAAAGCGGAGGTATGTCGGCAATATCGGCAATGGTTTTTATACGGTCGATATGAAAATGGTGATGATTGGCCAAATACCGGATAAAGGGCTGCTTTTCCAATTGAAAAGCATAGTTTTCTTTAACTGCTTCGACAAAAAGCGCATCACGTTCCGGATTGTTGGTATAGGGGTCGTTTAATTCACATAATTTGTCGACGGATGATGTTTCCATTTGATAGAGTTTATGTCTTTTGTATTAATTCTTTATATAGATTGCCTCTTTCTTCAAAATTCTTAAAGGCATCGTAACTTGAAGCGGCAGGAGATAATAAACAAGCATGATTTTTACGTGTTACCTTTTTGGCTATTGCCACAATTTCTTCGTAATCGTTGGAAAAATAATACTTTTTATTTCCTATGTCTTTGCACAGTTGCATCATGCGTTCTCCGGCTTTTCCGGTGAAAATAAAGTGCTCAACGGCTGAATCTGTAAATATTTTTATCAAAGGGGTATAATCGATTCCTCTATCCATTCCCCCTAAGATTAAAGTGTTTACGTTTTCAATGGCTTCTAAGGCGGCAATAGTTGATTGAGGAATGGTTGAGATGCTGTCGTTGTAAAAATCAACTTGGTGGATAGTTGCCACATATTCCATACGGTGTGCTAAACTTTTAAAAGAGTAAACCGCTTTTTCTAAGGCGGAAGAATTAATGGTTTTTTGTGACAGCACTACGGCAAGCAAAGCCGCACACACATTCTGCAGGTTATGCTTCCCTTTTAGGGGAATTTTATCGGTAATAGGGAAAAGAATTTCTTCTTTTTCGTTTAATCGTAAAACGAAATGAGGATCGTTTACGTAGCATAAGGCTTGTTTATGAGGAT
>ENA-UOOK01000547-UOOK01000547.1-fermentation-metagenome-genome-assembly--contig:-NODE-547-length-50013-cov-7.782878_pt1 | contig 50013 bp, 43 predicted proteins | sample MGYA00245777_ERZ724023 | MGnify/ENA primary metagenome ERZ724023 (study PRJEB28704, sample SAMN03018312) | fermentation metagenome | biome: anthropogenic terrestrial biome; feature: soil; material...
TAACAAGGAATGGTAGAGGCCGATATGTTCTAATTGACATTGAAGACTATGAAAAAACACATGCGACTATTAAATTATTGACAGAGCTATCAAAAGTGAAATCATCAGCAGACGATGAAATAACTGATTTGAATAAAGGCGAATAGCAGATGACAAACGTTAAGTTCTATCTTTTTTTCTTCAGGGAAAAGGCTTTGCAGGTATATATATTTCCAGTTTTATAGTATAATATAGAAAAAAGGCGAGGTTTTAGTATGAACCGATACATGGAAGAAATCGAGAGGATAAAAAGACAAATAATTGAAATGTATAATCCTGAAAAGATTATTTTATTTGGATCTTCAGCAAGAAATGAGTTGTCTGACGATAGTGATATTGATATTCTTGTTATTAAACAGACACAAAAAAGTAAATTTGATAGAATGTGTGAATTAAGAAGAATGATAGATTATACTATTCCGCTGGATTTATTGGTTTATACACCTGATGAGATACATTTTGCCAGACAACAAGAAAATGATTTTATATCAACAATATTCAGTGAAGGTGTTGTTTTATATGAGCAGTAAATTTGCATTAAGTATGCTTGAATATGCTGAAATGGATCTTGAGAATTGCAGAATTCTAATAGAGCAAGATAAGCTCTACAATTTAATAGTATTACACGCTCAGCAAGTTGTTGAGAAATCGTTAAAAGCTCTATTAACATACCATGGAGAAAAAATAGGAAACTACCATGATACAAAAAGTCTCTGTATTAAAGCAGAAAAAATTATAATTGACTTCAAAGATTACAGGAATGACTGTTCTGATTTAGCAAATGTTTATGTCGCAACCCATTATCCTGATATAAATGATGATGTCATTTTATTCACCCAGAACAATGCAATAAAATTCTATGAGATTGCAAAGAAGATATTTTCTTTAGTGAGTAATGAGATAGCAGAATAAGGATAGAATCCCGGAAGATTTTATCCCTAAGTGTGAGGGAGCAGAACTTGCATATATTAACACTGACACCTACGCAACAATAACCATAACCAACCGACATAGTGATTCTTTTAAAAAATCCCCAAAGTATACCATACGCTTTTTGAATTTACCAAAACATCATCTCGGGAAGATAGGCTTGCCTTTGAGGAAGAATATGATGTAGATGGTGTTCATTATATGGATGTATATGTTTCGATGAACTACGCTTCCTGCTATGAGCATATTAATGAAATGGGAGGTTAGTATGTTTGCTATAAAAATTGCATTGATGATTGTTGGAGTTCTATTTGCATTATTTGGGTATTTCATTTTCTTTAAAGGGAAATACTCATTAATCAATAATTTTGATGAAGATAAGAAAAATCAGAAATATGATGATGCCTATGCTAAAAGAGTGGGGCTCATTGAGTTTGTAGGTGGATTGATAACTTTTACATTAGGTGTATCCACTTTGTTTATTAGTAATACACTCACCTTTATCGTATTTGGCATAAGTATTTTGGGTGTTATCATATCCTTGGTAATTAATCTTGGATTGTCGATAAAACGTTGAGGTAAAAAATGTTAATGCAAGAATAGTATAGTTCATAAAATTTATATATACCAGACTTAGCTTATTGAATTTGAGGGTCCGACATCCTGTTGGCCTCCTCTGAATCACGGGGCCTCTCACGTTACTTAACAACGTATTTGCATAAAGGACAAGCATGCAGGATGCCTCTGTGAGCAGTGCAGGAGGTCATTCCTGCCCACACCCACCAGTTAACCGAGTCGGCCGCCGCATTAGCTCACCCAAAGAGTGCCCAGGCATAAGCGGCTTCCAGAAAGCGGGTGGACGTCGCAAATGCAAACCTGTGCGACACGAAGTCGCACGGATAAATGTTTAAATTTAAGAAAGGAGATGAGGCAATGCATTTAGGTTCAATATATCTGATAGTCAACAACTTTGAGGAATCTATTGTTTTCTTCGAAAAATTGCTTGAGATGTCTGTAACAAGTCGAAATATGGATAGGTTCGCTCAATTTATTTTTGAGGGAAAGAATATATCAATAATGAACGGCCATTTTGATACTGAAAATCCAGATAAGGTGGTGCATAAAGGCGAGTATAGCGATTTGTTTGATGACTTGCGTGGTAAAGCACTTGCCCCAAATACACATAAGTTTGTTTTAAACTTTTGGGTTGAAGATTTAAAAAGGGAATACGAAAGAGTAAATAGTTTAAATATATCAAGTGATCTTAGCAGAATTAAATATGTCAACAATGTAAGTCCATACTATTTTTTTCATCTGACTGATCCTGACGGAAACATTATTGAGGTTACCGGAAGTTATATGCCAAAAGAAGGCGAGTTTGATGAATGAAGTTGTATCAGTAGCTAAGGCAAAACTTGATGTCTTAAGCAGCGCTCAGCCTTGGCATTCCTCAACTCTTGTTCCACATCGATTGATTATAGAAGCCAATGAACTGTTGAAATAGGTCAGGAAGATAATACGCACATTAGTGTACGATCTATCCAAAACATTCTCAATAAATATAAGATGTATTCAAGAATTATTGGGGCATCAAAGCAGTAAGACAACAGAGATATATACGCATGTAAGCAGCCACAAGCTATGCCAAATTAAAAATCCACTTGACGACATGAATACCATATAATACTATATATAATATACACGCAATAAACTTCGTGTAAACCATATAATTCGTTTGCATACACGAAGTAATACGTGAAGACAGGAGTTATATGAAAGCCGGGTGCAAAAAAGCTCGCCGTCCTGGCTCGCATTATCTAAGAAGGGCTTTGTAGAAAAGAGGGTAAGTCAGTATGACAAGAGATGTATTGAGACAGCAGATTAAAGATTATTTAGGGATAAGGTCGGAAGTATTTACCGTGACTTGGGATATAGTAAGCTGCGAGGACTGTGGTGATTATTCGCGAGTTCTAATTCAATATAAAGGTAGTGAAGGGGACAAGGTCCCGGCATATTTGTTGCTGCCGCCTGGTAAAAAGCCTTTCCCGGCAGTATTAATTCATCACCAGCATAATAGTGAAAGGTACTTTGGTAAAAGTGAGGTTTGTGGACTTGCTGGCAATCCACTACAGGCTTTTGGCGTTGCACTTGTTAAAAAAGGATTCGTTGTTCTTGCACCTGATTCTATTTGTTTCGAAGACCGAAGAAAAAATATGAAAGGTATAATCCCAGATGAAAACCGACTATGTTATTCATCCCAATGGTGATGTTCTTCCTTGCATTTACGGATTTAAAAATGTCTTAGGAAATATTTATGAAATGAAATTAAGCGATATTATTTTAAAAGAACAAAATAGCGAAATTTGTTCTTTGCTTCGAGAAGAAGGGATTTATAATTTGCTTCAAAAAGCAAACATGGCAGACGATATTGGCAGCTCTGATATTTGTGATTTGTGTAATTCGTATGTATTTTTATATCGGAACGGGAGGTAAGGCAAGTGTTTAAACAAGCGTTAAGCTCAATAAAAATTGTCTTGGTAAATGCAAAATTTCCCACCAGCATTAAAATTTTGCAATGTATATTAGCGGCGGTTTTAACCCCGTTGAGTATATATTTTACGCAGAATCTCATTGACAGCATTGAATTATATATGAATGGGGCTATTGATATTTCGCGCGTTGTCTTATTTATATCTTTATTACTTGTTTCCTTATTGTTTGCCGCAAGCAATGGTTTTTTTGACAGCATATTAAATATTTCAATGAGAAGAAGCATCAATAAAAATCTCACTTCCATTGTGGTTGATAAATTTAAAAAAATGGATTATCCATGTTTTGAAGATAAAGAAATATCAGATACAATCAATCGGATGGGCGGCGCACCGCAAGAAAAAATTCTTAATATTTTCCTTACTACGATAGGCACAATCACTTTATTGATTACAATATTCGGAACAGCTATCATTTTTGTGCAAGTATCAATATGGTTTTCATTAGCCTTTATTTTAATTCTAATACCTATTTTATGGCTTGATTTTAAAGCGATGGACATGATGAACACAATGTTTAATTCTCAATCGGAAAAAGAACGCCGTTTAGAATATTTAAGTGGATTGTTAAACGGAAAAGCCTCATTATTTGAATTGAAAATCTTTAGCGCAATAGATTATATAATGTTGAAATGGAAAAAGTTAAATAAGATGGTGCTTGATGAACGGGTCAAGACTACAATTCGCTCCTACAAATATTTTGGATTTAGCACGTTGTTAATAATATTGTGGGCAGGGTTTGTCGTTTTTTCGCTGATTCAATCAATCTATACCTCAGCTATTAGTATCGGTGTATTCGTAGCTCTGATCGGGTCTGCCGGGACAATTTTGGGATTGAGCGATACACTATCCAGAAATTTCTCCAGCTTATCTCAGCAATATTTAGAGATTAAACACTATCATACTTTTTTGTCTTTGCCAGAAATTGAAAAAAAAGAAACAACTCCGAAAATAATTGAGCCATGTATTGTATTTGATGATGTGCATTTTACATATCCAAAAACAGATAAACCAATTTTAAAGGGTGTGTCTTTTGAAATAACTCCAAATCAAAGAGTTGCGTTAGTCGGTGAAAATGGAGCGGGAAAATCTACGATTATCAAGCTTCTCTGCAAGTTGTATAAACCTGATAGCGGGAAAATCACAATAAATGGCGTGAATTTAGCTGATATACCATCAGTACAGTTAAAGCAAATTTATAGTGTTGTTTTTCAGGATTATTCAACGTATTCATTGACATTAAGAGAAAACATTGCTTTTGGTGACATTGAAAAACTCAATGATGATAAGTCTATCTTAAATGCAATTAACAAAGGATTAGCAACAGATATTTTAAATGAAATGCCAAATGGTATTGACACGAACTTAGGCAAGTTAGAAGATGATGGCGTTGATTTATCCGGGGGACAATGGCAGCGTGTAGCAATTTCGAGAGCGTGTATTTCAGATAGTGCTTTTGTGATACTGGACGAGCCAACAGCATCGTTAGACCCTATTGCAGAAAGTGAAATGTATAGTGCTTTTTCTGAAGTATTAAAAAACAAGGGATGTATTATGATTTCTCATCGTCTGGCAAGTGCTAAACTTGCAGACAATATCATTGTCATTCACGATGGGATTATTGTCGAACAAGGAACTCATTCGGCGTTAATGTCAATGATGGGTTTGTATCAATCTATGTTTACAGCTCAAATTGCTTGGTATGACATTCAAAGAAAAGAGGTGGCGGCTGACTATGAATAAGAAATATAACGCCATACAAATTCTAATAAAAGTTTATAGGCAAACTTTAAAGGCTGTGCCATTTTCAGGCATATCCGGGATTATAAATTACCTTGCACAAGGACTATTTCCCGCATTTACAGCCTTAGTGTTAGCCAGACTGTTTAATGATGCCTACGAACTATCTCAAGGAATAGACACATTGGATTCTATCATTCTGTATGGAGCATTATTTGTGATGGCATACGCTGTCGTTTATATTTTGCAATTCATTTGCAGTATTACAATTAACGCAGGGATATACGAGCGATGCACAAGCTATTACAATATGAAAATATCTGAAAAAACCGCAAAATTACCTTTGATAAGTTTTGAAAACAGCGACATACTTAATCTTCAAAGCAGGGCGAGAGATTGCATTGGGCGTGAAATCCTGAGCCAAATATATATGTCATCAACTGTATTTATAACAAACGGCATTAGTATCGTTTCAACCATTTTAGTGTTATCGGCATATAGCGTATGGTTTATTCCTATTTCTCTGCTAAGTGTCCTACCCTATTTTATAGCAAGAATTATCAGAGGAAAAGAATTTTATTTACTTAAACAAAGACAGGCAAAGAAAAACCGCCGATTAGGTTATCTATGGAGTTTGTTTAATAATAAACAGACTGTAAAAGAAATGAGAGTGATGGGATTTGAAAATTATATTACTGACAGATGGATCGAAACAAGGGACGAAGTAAATGAGGAATTATGGCAATTTAATATCAAGGATGGAAAGTCGTTACTCTTTTGTGATGCTCTCAAAATTATCGGCTATGGGTTAAGCATAGTCTTGGGTTTAGTTTTAGTATTAAACAATAGTATTTCTATCGGCGTTTTTGGAGCTTGTATTGCGGCTTTCAAAGCGGTGCAGGAAGCCACAAAATCTTTTCTGATTGATCTTGGAACCATGCCAGAAAAAGTAGCGTTTGCAAATGATTATTTTGAATTTTTGGATTTGGAAGAAGAACATAATGGTAGCACCGTATTTTCAGGTCTTGAAACTGCAATAGACATAAACAATCTTAGCTTTAAATATCCCAATAGTGAAAACTTTGCTTTAAAAAATATCTCTTTGGCAATAAAAAAAGGCGAAAAAATAGTAATTCTCGGTGTCAACGGGAGCGGAAAAACTACGTTGTCAAAATTGATATTAGGTCTATACCCGCCAGATGAGGGGGAAATTTATTACGATAATATTTCACTTGATGAAATAGAAAGAGAATCGCTTTATAACCATGTGTCTGCTATATCACAAAATTTTGTTGCGTATAGCTTGACCCTGCGCGAAAATGTTGCCATTTCTGACTTGAAAAAGATTTCGGACGATTCGATTATTACTGATACAATTAAAAATGTAGGATTAGGCGATTTGTTAAATTCAACTGATGGATTAGAAATGCAAATGGGGCGAGAATTTGGTGGAGCGGAATTGTCTGGCGGTCAATGGCAGAAACTTGCTATTGCGCGTGGGCTTTTTAAGCCGAGCGAATTTATAATACTGGACGAACCTACCAGCGCATTAGACCCTATTATTGAAACTGAAATATTAAAGCAATTCATTGAAATAGCGAAGAATAAGACAGCAATTATCATATCTCATAGAGTAGGACTTTGTAAACTTGCCGATAAAATTATCGTAATGAAAGACGGACAGATATGTGAAATCGGCACACATAGCAGTTTAATCAATAATAACGGCGAATATCAAAGGCTATATACCTCACAAGAACAATGGTATCGCTAAATTGGAGGGATTGATTTGTATGGCAGAAAAATTTGAAATCATCATTTCAGGGGATAGTATGTATCCTTTCCTGCAAAGTGGTGAAAAGGTAAAGGCGCAAGCAGTTGATCCCAATACAGTAGCTATTGGGGATATAATTGTGTATCAAAAATTCGAGGATCATTTGACCGCTCACCGAGTTATAGAAATTATGAATTTAAGTGAGCGCAGAACGTGCTTTGTTACAAAGGGTGATAACAACCCTGACAAAGATGATTACATAGTACACCCGCATCAAATTATGGGCAGAGTTATCAAAAAGAACAAAGCCGAGTGGAATACAGAGAGAAAGTTGATTTTATTATTAGCCAGAGTTACTTTTGATGAAGAAGTTAAAACAAAAATACGCGAAATTACGGCTAATCATGAACTGGATTGGGATTATATAATATCTGTTGCGTCTACAAATAAAGTCTGTACTTTGATATTTAAGAATCTTTTTGACTTGATTCCAGAGATAAATATACCGGGCGATATAAAAACAAATTATCGTTGCTTAAAGCTGAAACTTGGCGTTCATAACAAATATATCTTTAACCAATATGATTTGGTAGCCGAAACTTTAAAAAAGTGCGGCGTTTCCTGCTTCCCATTGAAAGGGTCATGGCTACTCCCTCATTTATATAAAGATTTGAGCCTTAGAAGCGTTAATGATATTGATTGTTTATTTGATAAAAAGGATGAAAGCAAATTGGTTGAGGCTATGGGATCAATTGGTTATTTTCAAGGTCAATATAATTCAGTAGAGAACAAAATTACAAAATTCAGCCGTGAAAAACAAATCGCTTGGAAAAGCAAAATGAACAATCTTCTGCCTTTTCAAAAAACAACAGATATACCAAGCTGTCCTGTTGTCATATTTGATTTTAGCTTTGCGCTTGATTTATCTTTAGATCAAACTCCGATAAAGGCGATGATTGAAGAATCTGTCAATGGATTTCTTAGAAAACCGCATTTCTTCATACATCTTTGTTGCCATTTGTATAAAGAAGCTATAAATGCTATTTGGATTATGGAAACAACAGATTTAAACATCATAAAGTTTTGCGATATTCGGGAATATCTGTTAGTGATGAATCCGCAGGAAATAGACGAAGCGATTGAGTTTTCTAAAAAATATGGAATAGAAAAAGCTGTGTATTTTTCCTGTTATTACTTAGGTATCGTGTATAACGAGGATTATAGCTTTATTTTAAATCGTTACCAATTTGAAAGTACGGATTTTTTATATCAGTTTGGCGAGAAAGATTTTAACGAAAAATTGACATGGAAAAAGGACTTTATAGATAGACTTTTTGCTGTGAATAATTTAGATGAGCTTGAATCCAAACAAGATTTTGTCAAGAACTATCAAACATTTCTAAGGTTTTGATAACGGTTAATGCGAAGCCACATATCGCCATAAGGACAATAACTTTATCGAAAGGACGCTTACAAAATGATAATATTTGAAAATAAAATCAAAGAAAGGAATCAATGCGATCAAGCGATTGATTCAATTATACAGAGAATAAAAAGTAATGGCATACCTATTGTTGGATTATTAAGCGATAGGAACGCGGAATTACTTTATCTTATACAAGCCCTTTTCGACAATGGCATTGCCTTTGTCACTATTGATCCGCTTTTCCCGCAAGAGCGTATTCAATATATTATTCGTGATAGCGGCATTAAAACAATTATCACACAAGAAAAATATAAAGATCAACTGCCCGATGTTGAAACAATTACTTTTGACGATACACAAGACTATCCCCCAAAACATTACGATGATTATATAGGAAATGATACTGCATATATACTCTATACATCGGGGTCTACGGGTATGCCGAAAGGTGTAGAGGTTACGAGAGATGCTTTGTTGAATTTTATTGAAGGCGTATCGGAAATAATTGATTTTTCTGCGGGGAAACAAATTGCGTGTTTAACCACTGTGTCATTTGATATTTTCTTTTTGGAAAGTCTGATGGCTCTACATAAGGGACTAACTGTTGTTTTGGCTAATGAGGATGAACAACGCAATCCAAAACTCATGGCGAAACTCATACAAGAGAACAAAATAGACATGATTCAATTAACTCCTTCAAGGATGCAGTTGCTTTCGAATCACGATAAAAGCCTTTCTTGTTTGAAAAATGTCAAAGAAATTATGATTGGCGGCGAATCTTTTCCTCTTAGTCTACTTAAAACATTACAGGAAAATACAACCGCTAAAATATATAATATGTACGGTCCGACGGAAACAACAATTTGGTCAACAGTTAGTGATTTAACAAACAAGGATCGGGTTGATATAGGTCAACCAATTAAAAATACGGAAATATACATAGTCGATGAAAGCCTTTATATTCTGCCGAATGGACAAGCCGGAGAAATATGCATCGCCGGAAAAGGGCTTGCAAAAGGTTATGTTGGAAGAAACGATTTGACAGCAGAAAACTTCATCTATTTGCCACAGAATCCCGAAATAAAAGTTTATCGTTCAGGAGATTTAGGGCGGTATCGTGATGGCGGTAACTTAGAATATTTGGGAAGAACTGATAATCAAGTTAAGGTGCGCGGTTATCGCATTGAACTTGAAGAAATTGAATCATACCTTAATCAGTTTAAAGGTGTAAATCAATCGGTTGTTATTGCGTTGGAAACAAGCGACACCGACAAGATACTGCAAGCCTTTTATACAAGCGCAAACAATATAAATGCTAAAGAAATTTCCGATTACCTTTCGACAAAAATCCCACCATATATGATTCCCTCAATATTCAAACGTATTGAGGAGTTTATTCAAACAGCTAACGGGAAAATTGATCGCAAAAGGGTATTGGAATGTATTGAGATAAAGTCTGATAAAGAAATTTCGCAGACTTCTGCTTCTGATGAATTGAATGTCGTACAAAGGCGAGCTTTTGAAATAATTATTGAAAGTCTTAGCAAAAAGTCTATTGAAAACATTTCTATTGAAATGGATTTTAACAGTATCGGGCTTGATTCGATAACCTTTATAAAGACGATTGTTGCTTTAGAGGGTGAATTTGATTTTGAATTTGACGATGAAATGCTTCTCATTACAAAATTTCCTACTATTAGAACAATGATTGATTATGTGGAATCAAAAGCTAAATAACAAACCGCGAAAACGCTCGTTTACAGGGTATCGCCATAATATGAAATAAACAGATTCTTAAAAATTGTATTTTATAAAAAAATGTTTGTAGGTTATAAATAATTGTGATGGTTCTAATGGTTTTATTTACCTTACTACATTATTATACATTCAAGTGCAATGCTGAAAATAATGATTCTGACGGAATTCACTGCCCATTTATATACTATTAGTAGATTTAATGTCATACAATAATTTTTCAAGCAAATTTCTTTCTTCATTTTCAATAATTTTAATTAAATTTAACATTCTGCGTATTATATTCGGTTCTTTTCGAGTACGGTATTTTAGCATTAAATTCCTACATAGATAAGTTTTTTTTTCAATTTCTTTATATTCATTAACTATTCCATCATCTGAAATAAATTTCATTTCTTTTAAATAATTAATTCTCATAAGCATACATTTCGTATGTTCCCATATCGCATGTACGGCAATATTACTTGCGTTTGCTTCATTATCAATTAATTTATGCAAGTATTTATTAAAATCATTATAAACACCAATTCCAAAGGAATATTTCTCTGGATCCAAATTATTGTGATACATACCGAATTTCTCTGAAACATTATTTGATGCTAAATAATCGTTTATTTCTCTATAAACATATTCGATATCAAGCTTATATTGGTGAGATTCAAAATAGCTTACATCCAGCTTAAAACAAAAAATCCCTCTTTTTGAAAGCAGGATATCTTCATTATATTTACTTTGAAATGCTGCTGCAAAATCATTAAAGCTAACTAATTCATTAATGCTATAAATACCATTTTTATTCCATCCACATATATTAAAAATATTAAGCTCATCGTCAAAACCGTATAGTAAAATTCTATGGCTATTATGTTCTTTTTGGTAAAGATACTTACTTTGTATATAATATTCATCTACAAAAGTGCAAATATAATATCCTTCACTTATAACGGTTTTTATAAAATTAACAATATCGTAGTTAAAATATGATAAAATATCTTGAAAAATAAATTGTTTTTTGATAAAAGGGACACTTTGTAAATAATCCAAGCCATCAGGGAAGAAGAAATTCAAATCACATACTAATTCTTGTGTTAACTCTTTTAAACACTTTAAGTGAATATAATTTGAATGGAACCATGGTAGAAACTCTTTATAATTCATCATGGCTGATAAATAATAACCATGACTTAAATATGTATTAATTGGTGGTTTTATAATTGGTAATTTTTTAATCATAAGACACCTCGTATGTCTGTTAAAATCATATTTCTAAAAGAATAGCAGCATTTTCGTAACATATCTTTTTATATGCTGAGTATGATATTTTATTATTTTTTAATGCTTCATCCAGCCAATTATATAAGTTAGGATAATCCCATGGAGCGCATATATCTGTACCAAAATAGAGCTTATCCTGGAATTCTTCAATAAAAGCATATCCGAACTCAGGGTCACGAGTTAATGCATTATATCCACTATGCGCTGAAATATCTCCGCATAAGTTCGGGTATTTTCTCATAAGCTCAACTACTCTTCCGGGAATCACTTTCCCGGTATTACACTTCTTTCTCGTTTCATCGTCTATATCCATGCTTATCTCAGACCAAAAAGCTTGAGAGTGTCCTAAGAATTTTAAATCAGGATACTTTTGCAATTCTTTCTCTAATCTAGGCAATCCCAGATCATCAACAAGTCCGTAACATTCACCTATTTTGTGCCCTATATGAAAGATCACCGGCATATTATTTTTTTCACAGTGGAAGAATAGATTTTCGACATAGGGGTCATCAAAATATAAGTTACAACATATCTCTCCAACGCCTTTTGCACCAAGCTCTTTATAATAACTAATAAAATAAGATAAGTCTGTATTTGGGCTGTTTTTCCCCATTCGTGGGTCGATATTACAGAACCAATAGAAATGCTCTGGATAATTTTCGATTACATGTATTACGTCTTCGTTAGATTGGATTCGGTCGGAGCATTCAATATTAATTCCGGGTAAAATTACTCCTTTGCATATGCCCATAATTTTATACATACCTATTAATTCTTCGGGTGTGGCAAAGGTTGTATCTGTCCCCATACGCTTAATACCTGTGCCGGTTCTTACATGAGTATGGATATCAATTTTCCTTATAGATTTCATAATTTAATGCTCCTCGTATTATAGTATATTTTTTGAATGTCTTTATAGCTTTTTAATTAGGTTAATTAATGTACGAAAGTATTATTTTTACACCAGTTTTGTTCAAGCTTATGAGATAACAATTATTGATCTTCTTTGTATTAACTCAAGAATTACGATATTCCAACGCAAGAACATTTAACGTGTTTTTAGCTACCAGTTAAAATATATAATTCATTAATTTTTAGCCACTCAAGCTTAACTGGTGCTTTATGCATGAAATACGTGCTTTTCTAATGTGATTTTATTAGGAGGCGTTTCCGAGTGGGCTCCTAGCGTGGGTATACAAGTATAATCCTTTATACTTTGCCATAGCATAATAAAAACGTATTTCAACATAGGCATAAATGTGTTTTTACAACATCTGTTGTCAATATATTCATTTATCTGCCATTTAATCATACTAAATAAAAATTAAAGTGTCAATAAATAACTTTAAGGATAAAAAAGCAACCTTACCTGAATATTATATAATCCGAAAGTATTCATTTCATTTAAGCAATGAGATAGCAAAAATGTGGATATTAGGGCAGTATGGCAAATGAATTGCTACAATATTCTTTGCATTTGTTAATGCATGGAAGTGAGCATATATATTAATCTTATGAGGTATAATTTCTACTGCATTATGTATTCTTGTTACATATTGTCCTTGCCAGGCTATTTTTTCGCCAAAAATCGGTTCAGGAAACCATGCATCAGTTAATTCCAAGCTTATTTTTTGAGTATATTCATCGTCGTATTCAATTTCTATATTTTCAATTTGATTACCCATCACTGCACAGCCCAGTATCATTATCCCGGAATATTTTCCATAGGGAACATATATAACTTGCCTGAGACATGATATATTATTTTTATGCCCTTCTAAAACTTCAGGAAAGCTAAATTTCATATTATCAATTTGCCATATTTTTTTATTAGGCAAACCAACACTTATTATATAACTTCCTCGTTCATTAATATCGGCAGTGCATGCAAGAGATGCTTCTTTGCCAAAACAGTTATTATTAAAAAAATCCGACAAATTTAAGAATTCAAATTTATTGTCATCTAATACGTTTTCCTTTTTTTGCGTTAAGTTGTATGCAACATGAGATACCCGGGTTGGTTTTTTATGAAGTTTTTCTAATATCATATCAGAGGTCTGTTCTTCAATGTCCGCAATTTGATTTATAATAGATCCTGCTCTTTTAAGTATAGAAATGGATTCTTTCCCGGATGTGTTGTTCATTTTATAATAAGCTTTTAGCAATAGTGAATAAACAGCATTCCATTTACCAGCAACTTGCATCATTATATTGGATAGTGGTATTAATTCCCCATTATAACGGTTCCCGATATATTCCAATAATATGGAAAAATTTCTTCTACTATAGTCAATGTCATATATTTTCTTTTCAAGTGACGATTCTGCATTGGTTTGTATTTGTTCATTCAAATTTGATATTTGTGCAATCTCGATGCCTAAACATCGGATCGCATCAAAGGAGTTATTGAAATAATCTGTTTTGCTCTTAAGTTGGAATACAGCCTGTTCCAGTATTTCTTGCCAATTTATTGGAACATCAATATCAAGAAAATCAAGAGTACTAACTGAAATGTAATCTACCTGAAGCTCTTTTATCGGTAAGAGTACTTTATATTTCATATAAAAAGGATCTGTACAAATCAAAGAATCTTTTTCTTTATCAATTCCAATAATAATGAAAGAATGCTTAATATTATCAAGCTGTTTTTTATATAAAGGTGACCAAGGGCACCAATATCTAGGTATCGATATTATTGTTGGATTCCCAGTCAATAACTCTGCATTTATTTTAAAAAGCACTTCTGATAATGAATAACATTTATATGTTTTAAGCATTATCCCATGGTATTTTTGGAGAAAGGAAAACATATTAGAGTGTTTAATCACTATTCTATCACACAATAGTAAATTAGAATTTGTATTGTAAGGTATTAGCGAAAAATTCCATGATTCAGCAAACATTAATTCATAGTCACGTGAGTAATACGGTGCAAGAGTAGCCAGTATATCTTCAAAACAATTCCGTCTTTGATCTCTTAAAGGTTTTATATCCAGTATCAATTAAATCTACCTCCACTACACTTTTTCTATTATTTCAAGTAATACGCTTATCTGTCTTAACTTGTCCATAATTCAATAATTGCACGTCTTTTATCCCAAGACATATTTTTCTTCATTATAAAAAACCATAATTATAAAATTCAATAAAACACTAACAATTATAATAGCATTATTAACAAAATAAAAGTATTCATAATTTGCTAAAAAATGATCTATTTTTGCTATTTCTTCTAAAAAAAATGAAAAGGTTATTTCTTGTTCCGGATTGATTGAAGTCAGTCCGAGATGAGATTGAGATGAGATGAAAAATAAAATAAAATAAACTAATGATTGTAACCCAGGCATACCCAAAGGTGAACGGTGGAGAATATATGCCACCTTAATCCATATGACAATCTGCTTCTTCTCTTGTATGTCTGATCTGTAATACGTCCGCCTTTAACCTGTAAAAGCGGGTGAAAAATTTTTAAAAGTATTGACTTATAGCGGTGGGCGAAATGGTGAACAAGGAAAATAGTTCAAAGCTATTGAAAATTGATCGGATATATGGTATATTTTTATCAATGAAATGAGTATGAAATTACAGTACATCATTTTAAGCTTTTTGGGATTGTTAAAATAAAATATTGATATTTCTTCAGGGATAGGTGTAAATCCTTACCGGCGGTAATCAAGCGATTTTTTGAGAGCCCGCGAGCCTTTTATGGCAGATCCGGTTTAAGTCCGGAGCCGACAGTATAGTCTGGATGGAAGAAGAAAGATTTTTCTGTTTTTTTCTGTTGAGAAAAATTAGCCCTGAAGGATTGTCTTTCAGGGCATTTTTATTGCATGAGAAAGTATACTTTTTTATGCTTTGCAATGAGGACTGCGGAGGGGGACGCCCCTTTGCCGGACTAAGGAAAGTGTCAGTATGCGGAGCAAACGGAGCATCCATCAAAAGGAACCATAAGGTTTCCTTGCGAAAAAAGAGTTGCAGACACATACCTTTCATGCAGTAAGAGCTCTCATTAAATTGCCCTGTGATACAAACCGAAAACAAAGTATACTTTATTTATCGAAAGGGGTTTAACTTATGAGTGCGATTAGAAAATTATGCACAATGGCTTTATTGGTAGCTTTGTCAATTGTTTTGTTCACTATTTTCAGATTTCCTCCTTTCCCGGTGGTAGCAGGCCACTTGGAGTATGATATGGCGGATGTTCCGATTTTGATTGGATCATTTATGTTTGGTCCGATAGCTGGGCTGGTGTTAACCTTGGTTGCATCTGTCATACAGGGTTTAACTGTTAGTGCCCAAAGCGGACCTGTTGGCATTCTCATGCATTTTATTGGTACAGGTGCTTTTGTTGTGACAGCCGGAACCATATACAAATACAAAAAAACATACCTGGGAGCAATAATAGGTCTTGTGTGCGGAACACTGGCAAGGGCTGCAATAATGATTCCTGCAAATCTAACAATTACTGTTCGTTTTTATCATGTGCCCTATGAGGTTGTAAAAGGAATGCTATTGCCTGTCATTATTCCGTTTAACCTTTTAGTAGCAGGTATTAACTCTGTTATTGTTTTTGCTTTATACAAGCCTATAAAGCTTTTGTTCATGGAAAAAACGAAAAATGATGATCAGTTTGCAGCGCACTAAAAATTCTGCATTCATGTGGGAATTGAGTATATTATTTAGCATAGTAAGCTGCGATATTGAGTTCACATATTGCGTATTAGCGTAATTCTGTATAAAATACACTTAGCAAGAGTTCCAAGAGATAATTTTTTGAATGGTTTCTATTAGATATTCAGGTTCGAGTGCAGGTGTGCACGGGGCACACCGGGAGCCTTGACCCTAAGTCTAGGCTCCAGAGGATTATAACAGTATAACTTTTAGTAGTACCTCCGAATGCCCTAACTGCAAGGCTGTAAATAATTAAAGATGGAGAAATTTATGAGCAGAGAAATTACGAGTAAAGAAAACCAAAACGAAAGACCGTGCAAAAAGGTGCAAGACTCGCAAATCGAGATGGCAGAGCTGGTTTTGCCCAATGATACAAATTTGCTTGGAAACCTTTTAGGTGGACGGCTTATGCATTGGATTGATGTAGCCGGTGCTTTAGCTGCTTCACGTCACTCAAACCGCATTGTGGCAACAGCGGCATTGGACAGTCTGGATTTCAGGCATCCTGTGAGAGTTGGCGAAATGGTACGCTTAAAAGCAAGAATTACCTGGGTTGGAAACACATCTATGGAAGTTCGGGTGGATGTTTACTGTGAAAACATGTTAACAGGTAATGTTATAAAGTCAAACAAAGCATATATAACTTTTGTAGCATTGGATGACAAGGGGAATCCCGTTCAGGTACCATTATTATGCCTTGAGACCGAGGAAGAAAAAATAGAATTCGATAAAGCCGCAAAAAGGCGTGAAATGCGTCTTAGCCAAAGAAGCACCAAGGAGCAGGTGGTGTCGTGATATTTACAATCAATGTTATCAAAGAAGAAAGTGTTGATCCTGACTTTAAGGTAAGCGTATCGATATCCGGAGATGGCATATATATTAAAAATGCTCAGGTTAATGTTCTCCGTATTCCGCCCAGGATGAGTTTCCATTATCCTGAAGAAATTAGGGAATCACTTTGTAAAACAGAACAGAAAAAGCTTGAGCTGGAGATATTAAATAAAATAGCTGAGTATATTATTTAGACCACTGTTTAGCGTCACTGTTTGCCCTGCAATCATATTAACCCTCTTTGCTAATGCTTGCAGGGAACAGGCTGCTATGTGAATTTCTCCGTTTAGTTTTAATACCTTGCCCATAGATATAATCCACAGGCACTTTAACAGTGTGGACATTTCCTCTTTAGTACATTATTGCTGCAAAACATCAAATAAAAACAAGAATTTGATGTTTTACAGCTGTAAGGTTCCGCTATTTGGTTGTGGGAGAGGCCCACTTTAGTCTACTACTCTGTTTTTTGCTGCCTTCAGCTTTGGTTGGAAATAAAAATTACCTTGGGTATCAAGGGATGCATAAAATATATCTTTAGGGTTTGGCCAGCCTTTTTCTTTAAGTTCGTTAAGCAGCCACGTAATATCCACCTTTGCAAGCTCTAAATTTTCATGGTGTACAACACCGTCGATTATTATATCCAGTGTTAATCCCTCATATTCTGTTTCAATCCCCATATCAGAAGGTGTCAGAGCTCTTTTTTGCGATTTAAGCACTAGGCTAAGCTGTCCGTTTGTTTCCAGAACAGCATGCTCAACATCACTGACATTCTGAATATTTGCAATCCGCAGTTGTTCAAGCAAATCGTTCACTGTATAAAGCTCTTTGCGCATATTTCTTTCCAGAAATACTCCATTTGATATTAGTATTATGGGGCGCCCGCATATAATTTCCCTAGCTTTTATGCTTTTTACAGATATTAATGAAATCAGAAACTGGCAAACAACAAGTATTACAATGGGAAGTATACCATCAAATAAACTGCTGTCTTTCCCGCTAATAGGAAAGACAGCCAGCTCGGATATCATTATGGTGACAGCAAATTCGAAGGGTTGAAGCTCTCCAATCTGTCTTTTCCCCATTATGCGCATTGATGCCACAACAAGTAAATACATTACTACTGTTTTAATAATAATTCCTAGTATACGAGTTCTCCTCCAAGTATAAAAATTATTTTGATTTCAATGCGAGAATTCAAAAAAGAAAACTTTTTGAACCAGTTTTTATTTTGCCTTGAGAAACGATCAAATATTCAAAATTCTGAAGTGCTTATTGAAATAAGTGTCAACTTAAGTTCATGATACTTATACAGTTTTAGTTGTAGTATGAAAGACACTCTTGCTTTCCTGCAAGAAATGTATTGATTCTACCGCAAAAAGTCATTTTCAAAGCGTATGGATGCAAGTACCAGTAAATTTGCTTTCATATTTCGGCTGAAATAACTTTTCCAATGCATTATTCGCAAGTTGGCAGCTTTCAAATTGCATGAAATGCATCAAAAAATAATTATTGCGGTAGAATCATATATTAAGTACCATGAATGTATTGAGTACCATGAATAATATAATATAGCTTTCGGTTGAATACGGTATTAGATGTAACGTATTAATTCGGCATACTTGTTACTCTCGATTTTGGCATTATGCCGGAATTTGTGACGTTATATATAGAAACCTATTTTACTAGTAATGTATCAAGAGGAGGGCATTCTTCCCTGAGGAGCGAAAAAAGCTCAAGATCATGGTATTTTCCGTTGTGGAAAGTAGCCTTACGCATGGTTCCTTCATAAACAAATCCACAATTCTCGGCAACCTTTCTGCTCCCAACATTCTCTTTCATTGCATTTACCTGAATACGATTTATTGGAAAACATGTGAACAGATAGCTGCAAAAAAGCAGCAATGCTTCCTTCATGTAACCTTTTCCGCTATATGATGAATGAAAGAGCTCATAACCAACCTCGAAACCTGACTGATAATCAAAGCCCTTGAAAAACAAGAGCTCTCCAAGATAGTTTTCATGATGATCCATAATAAGCATTCGGCCTTCACTTTGCCCCCAGAGACCGTTTTCGGAGAACTCCCTTTTAAATTCTGTTTCTGATGGAATTATAAGGTGCCAGTATGCACCCTTATTATTAATGTCGCATATTAAATCGTATACTGTATCAATATCCTTTTGCTTTATTGTGCGTAATAAAACTTTCTTCCCCTTAATCATAACTCCTCCAGATTTAAACGAGATATCAAAATGAGTGGCCGCATCACTTTTTCGCATATTTTCAACAATTATTGTTGTAAATATCTGGCGACAGGTATCGGTTATCAAAATTAGCCGCAAATATATATGTTTAAATTCTAATTCAGCTTATAAAAGTTTTCAAGGACACATATATTATACCTCATTTGCAGCTGTTATAGAGAATAAATTCTTATAAGCAATTTTTTTAACAATAAAATGATGAAATCTGCTTACAACTATTTAATTATAGGATATAATACCCTCACAAGTGAGGTTATTATATCCTTTCGGCGGAATTGATGCGCGTGCGATATTTTCTGCCAAAGGCAGAAAAAGATAACCTGCGGTTGGCTATACAGGTAACGTTTTGCTAGCGAAACGTGAGCATATGCGCAATTATATCATGCAGTTCTTAGAAATCATGATATAATACCCTTATCAATTGTAGGTTTCAACGCAAAGTATCAAGTAAATATGAAAAGAATAAAGAAGGGACGTATATTATGTATTATGTGGGAATTGATTTGGGAGGAACAAATATTGCCGCTGGTATTTTGGATGAAAGCTTAAAAATTGTTAAAAAGGGCAGTGTCCCCACCGGAAATACCAGACATTATTCCGATATTATAAAAGATATGGCGATGCTTGTGATTCAATTGTTAAAGGAAACAGGTATATCAAAAAATGAAGTTGACAGCATCGGAATTGGCTGTCCTGGAACCTGCGACAGGGAAAATGGCGTTCTGTTATACACAAATAATATAAAATTTGATGATGTTCCAATGCGTTTAGAGATGCAAAAATATTTACCGCTGCAGGTTTATCTTGAAAATGATGCAAACTGTGCCGCATTAGGAGAAAGTATGGCGGGAGCTGCCAGGGATGTTTCTGATTCTATTACAATAACGCTGGGAACAGGCATAGGCGGAGGTATTATCTTAAATAATAAAATATATATTGGCTTTAACGGCATGGCCGGTGAGATAGGACATATAGTTCTAAATAAACAGGGTGAAAGTTGTACATGTGGCAGAAAGGGCTGCTGGGAAGCATATGCATCTGCTACAGCATTAATAAAACAAACCCGGAATGCTGCTCAGAAATATCCGGAATCTTTGGTAAACACCCTGGTTAATGGGAATTTAAACAAAATAGATGCAAAAACAGCCTTTGATGCCATGCGGCAGGGTGATTCAATTGGAACGAGCATTGTTAATGAGTATATTGCATATCTTGGCGAAGGCGTATCTGACTTAATTAATATTTTTCAGCCATCAAGGATAGTAATAGGAGGCGGTATCAGTAAGGAAGGGGATACTATTCTGGTGCCTCTAAGAGAAATTGCAAGAAAATCCACATATTTCGGAGAAGGCGATGTTCCACATACCCAAATTGTGGGGGCGGAGCTTGGTAATGATGCGGGAATTGTGGGTGCAGCAATGCTTTGGAGAGGACAACAAGTTTAATCTATATAAGTTGATCTTAATTTTACTTATGCTGTGACGAGTAATAAAGGATTATGCTCGCATAATTCAGCAAACCCAGAGTGTACCTAAGGAGCGTACCAACTGGAACGCTCCCCCAAGAAGGATAACCACAGTTGCTGGAACGCTCCGACTGAGAGACCCGTAGTGTTTAGTTTCGCCGTCAGTTGGGATAAATAGGTGCCAAGCACCAAGAATTTATCAATCAGGATAGTTGAAAATATGCGATGAGGTGGGTTGGGGATACATCTTAGCCTCGTTATAAATAAAAACAACTATAAAGAAGGAAATGCAGGCTATGCCGTTAAGGAGAATTAAACTTACTATTGAATATGATGGAACCAATTATCATGGGTGGCAGGTTCAGGACAATGCTCATACGGTTCAGGCTGAGTTGGAAAATGCAATATTAAGGATAACCGGAGAAAGAGTTCGCATCACTGGCTCAGGGCGAACAGACACAGGAGTTCATGCTCTTGGTCAGGTAGCTCATTTTGATACGAACTCCATGATTCCTGCTGAAAAGTTTAGAAAGGCCTTAAGTGCCGTTCTCCCTTTAGATGTGGCTGTGATTTCCTCTGAGGAAGTTGATTTTGACTTTCATTCAAGGTTTTCTGCAACTAGAAAAACATATGAATACAGAATTTTAAACAGGCAAATAAGATCTCCACTTATGGAAAAACGGGTATGGCATATAAAGGAAGCGTTAGATTTCAAAGTTTTAAACCAAGCTGCAGAAGCTTTTCTTGGAACCCATGATTTTTCTTCTTTTTGTGCAAGCGGGCGAAGTATTTCGAACTTCGAACGTACTATTCATTTATCTGAATGGAGTGAAAGACAAGGGCTTTTAGTGTATAGTGTTTGTGGAAACGGTTTTTTATATAACATGGTAAGGATAATGGTCGGAACAATGATTGAAGCAGGGTTGGGGAAAAGAACTCCTGAGAGCATATCCGATATCCTGACAGAAAAGAACCGTAATTTAGCCGGTATTACAGCTCCTCCACAGGGGCTTTACTTGGTTGAGGTTCATTACGATTAAAGGCCAGAATGGAGTTAAAGGGATGAAGCTTGAAGCTAAAATATTTAAAGGTAAAAAAATTCTTATGGAGGATGAAGCTATATTCAGTGGACAGGGAAAGTTTCAGCAGCAGTTGGAACAATGTTTGATTACGCTGTGCAAAAACATGAGCATTTCTGTTCCCATTTGGGTCGGAAAAAACACAAGGGAATTTGTAAGGTTTAAATGGACATCCTTCAACGAAGACCAGTTTTTCGATAAAGTGTTTTTTGATCGTTTTGAAATCAGACTAATTGAATAGGAATAAAACAGAACATAAAGAGCAGATTACCGTCATTTGTGCCTGCCACACAGACAAGAGAATTAATGAAGAGCATTGATCACGGTCACAAAACCGGGTGGTAAGCATAGAAAGCTGCTCCTGAGTGTGTTACCTTATGTCATTGAAATCACCCAAGGAAAGTGCGAACCCATCAGAATGCACCACAAGCCTCGACCCGTAAAGCCTCCCACTGCTTGTTTGCAGCATATGAAAAGTAACCTTCTCATAAATGCAAATAAGTGTAAAAAAATATGTGATATAGGGTGTGGGGTTAAAAATAAAAAAAGTTTGACAACAAAAAACGGATGTGGTACAATTATAAACTGCATTATCTTATTGTGATTGGACATACTTTCCTTTGGGAAATACTATCTTTGCTTATTATAACACATAATTTCCAAGGGTACAATACAATTAATGCACTTAAACAGTTAAATGATAGATTGGGAGAATGATAGCGTTTGGAATATAAAACTTCAGTCTTTTAGCAGTAATGATATTGAGATTAGGTTCGGTATTTATGATACGCAGTTTTCCTAGTCTATTTTTGTTTGTTTGTAAAGGACTATAGTTGTTTGAAACAATTGTTTTTAGAACATAATTATTTCAAATTTCATGTACTTATTATTTTCTTTAATACTTTTTTTATACAGCAGGTTTTAAGCCAAAAGACACAATGACAATATGAGGTGATAGTGAATGGTACATCCCGTACAATTGGGTAAGACAACCCGTATGAGCTACTCGAGAATTCACGAAGTGCTCGAAATGCCTAATCTTATTGAAATTCAAAAGAAATCCTATGAGTGGTTTCTGGTTGAAGGTTTAAAGGAGGTTTTAAGGGATGTTTCTCCGATCAGCGATTACACGGGGAACTTAGTTATGGAATTTATCGGATATTCGCTTGATAATGAGAACATTAAGTATACTGTTGAGGAATGCAAGGAGAGGGATACAACCTATTCGGCTCCGCTGAAAGTAAAAGTGCGTCTCATCAATAAGGAAACCGGTGAAGTAAAAGAACAGGAAATCTTCATGGGTGATTTTCCACTAATGACCGATACAGGAACCTTTGTTATAAACGGTGCAGAGCGTGTTATAGTCAGCCAGCTGGTGCGTTCCCCCGGCATATATTACGCTATGGATCGCGACAAGACAGGTAAAAAACTTTATTCAAATACAGTTATTCCAAACAGGGGCGCTTGGTTGGAGTATGAAACCGATTCAAACAATATAGTATCAATTAGAATTGACCGTACCAGAAAACTGCCGATAACTGTTTTTTTAAGGGCTCTTGGCTACGGCACTGATGCTCAGTTATTGCAATTATTTGGAGAGGATGAAAATCTTCTTGCCACCATTCAAAAGGATAACACAAAAAGCGAGGAAGAAGGTCTTATTGAGGTTTATAAGCGTCTTCGTCCGGGCGAGCCTCCTACAGTGGAAAGCGCAAGCTCACTGCTTTCAAATCTCTTTTTTGATCCTAAAAGATACGATCTTTCAAAGGTTGGTCGTTATAAGTTTAACAAAAAGCTAGCCCTTGCCAATAGGATATGGGGTCATGAGGCAGCCGATAATATCGCAGATGGTCAAACCGGAGAGGTTCTTGCTGAGAAAGGTCAGATTATTTCCGAAGAAATAGCATGGCAGATTCAGAATTCCGGTATCAACTCTGTTGATATTGTTTACGATGAAAAAGTTATCCGTGTCATTGGCAATAATACGGTTGATATACAGGGATACATTAATTTTGATGCCTCTGAAGTTGGCATTAACGAGAAAGTTAGATACGATGTCTTAACCCAGATATTAAACGAATACACAAATGATGAAGATATAAAAATCGCTATTGGCAACAATAAGGATCTTTTAATACCTAAAAATATAATGATTGAGGATATTGTTTCTTCAGTAAATTACATTTTTAATCTTGATGATGGCGTTGGAACACTTGATGATATTGACCATTTGGGCAACCGTCGCCTTCGTTCTGTTGGTGAATTACTGCAAAATCAGTTCCGCATTGGTCTTGCAAGGATGGAGCGTGTTGTCAGGGAAAGAATGACAATTCAAGATATAGATATTGTAACTCCTCAGGCGTTAATTAATATCCGTCCAGTTGCGTCCGCAATAAAAGAGTTTTTTGGTAGTTCACAGTTATCGCAGTTTATGGATCAAACCAATCCCTTAGCAGAGCTCACCCATAAAAGAAGGCTGAGCGCTTTAGGTCCTGGTGGCCTCTCTCGTGAAAGAGCCGGGTTTGAGGTTCGTGACGTTCACCATTCTCACTATGGTCGTATGTGCCCGATAGAAACCCCTGAAGGTCCTAATATTGGGTTAATCGGTTCACTAAGCACTTATGCGCGTGTTAACGAATACGGGTTCATAGAAGCGCCTTACAGACGTGTTGATAAGGATAACCATAGGGTAACCGATGAGGTGTTCTACATGACCGCCGATAAAGAGGACGGATATATTGTTGCTGAGGCAAACGAGCCTTTGGATAAGAACGGACATTTCCTTAGCAACAGAATCGGATGTCGGTTCCGTGATGAAATCCTTGAAGTGGATGCAGAAAAGGTTGACTATATGGATGTGTCGCCGAAGCAGCTGGTATCCGTTGCCACAGCTATGATTCCTTTCCTTGAAAACGATGATGCCAACCGTGCTTTGATGGGCTCTAACATGCAGCGTCAGGCTGTTCCCTTGATAAGACCGGAAGCGCCAATAATAGGTACGGGTATTGAATATAAGGCAGCAAGGGATTCCGGTGCTGTTGTTCTTGCGAAAAATAGTGGTGTTGTTGAAAGAGTAACTGCAAATGAAATTATAGTCCGCAAGGGAGACGGAAACAGAGATACTTATAAGCTTTTAAAATATAAAAGATCAAACCAGGGAACCTGTGTTAATCAACATCCAATTGTTAAAAAGGGAGACAAGGTTAATGCCGGGGATGCCGTAGCTGATGGTCCTTCCACTTTTAAAGGTGAAATAGCTCTTGGAAAGAATATATTAATCGGCTTTATGGCTTGGGAAGGGTATAACTATGAAGATGCTATTCTTATTAGTGAAGAGCTCGTAAGAGATGATGTATACACCTCTATACACATTGAGGAGTATGAGTCAGAATCCCGTGATACAAAGCTAGGGCCTGAAGAAATAACCCGGGATATCCCCAATGTCAGTGAGGATTCGTTAAAGGATTTGGACGAACGCGGAATTATCCGAATCGGTGCAGAGGTTCGTGCCGGTGATGTTTTGGTTGGTAAAGTAACTCCAAAGGGAGAAACAGAGCTCACTGCTGAAGAGCGCCTGCTCCGTGCTATCTTTGGTGAAAAGGCAAGAGAAGTGCGTGACACTTCGCTAAGAATACCTCATGGTGAATCTGGTATTGTTGTTGATGTGAAGGTTTTCACCCGCGAACATGGCGATGAGCTTCCTCCTGGAGTCAACCAGCTTGTTCGTGTTTATATTGCACAAAAGAGAAAGGTATCTGTGGGTGACAAAATGGCTGGACGTCACGGGAATAAAGGTGTTATTTCTCGCATCCTTCCTGTCGAAGACATGCCATTTATGCCCGACGGCACTCCACTGCAGATTGTTCTCAATCCTTTGGGTGTTCCTTCACGTATGAATATTGGTCAAGTGCTTGAGGTTCATCTTGGTTATGCTGCAAAAGCATTGGGATGGAAAATTGCAACACCGGTTTTTGACGGTGCCAATGAAAATGACATTATAGAAACCCTTAAAAAAGCTGGTCTGCCGGAGGATGGTAAAACCATTTTATATGACGGACGTACAGGAGATCCATTCGACAATCGTGTTACCGTAGGTTATATGTATTACCTGAAGCTGGCTCACCTTGTAGACGATAAAATCCATGCCCGTTCAACAGGCCCATACTCTCTTGTAACTCAGCAGCCACTTGGTGGTAAAGCTCAGTTTGGAGGTCAACGCTTTGGTGAAATGGAGGTTTGGGCACTTGAGGCTTATGGAGCCGCATACACGTTGCAGGAAATCCTAACGGTAAAATCCGATGATGTTGTGGGACGTGTTAAAACTTATGAATCCATAGTCAAGGGCGAAAATGTCCCTGAGCCGGGGATTCCTGAATCCTTTAAGGTATTGATGAAGGAGCTTCAGAGCTTGTCTCTGGATGTTAAAGTATTTAGTGAAGAAAACAAGGAAATTGAAATTAAGGAATCAGTTGAAGACGACCTTGAAGAATTGGATGTCAATATTGAAGGCAGAGAAGACGAGACATTTGAAGCAGTGGAACAAGATTATGAAGAAACCGGAGAGTTTATCGATGATGACTTTACTGTTGATGTAGACATTGATAACCTTGACAATGCTGATGAGCTTGATGAGGATTCTGTTGATGATTTATTTGCAGCAGACGATGAAGAAGACGATTTACTTGATGATGACGATGACATATAGGAGGGTGACGGAGCGTGTTTGAATTAAACAATTTTGATGCTATGCGGATTGGCCTGGCTTCACCTGAAAAAATACGTGAATGGTCCCGCGGGGAAGTAAAAAAGCCTGAAACAATAAACTATAGAACATTAAAGCCTGAACGTGACGGTTTGTTCTGTGAAAGGATATTTGGTCCTACAAGAGATTGGGAATGCCATTGCGGAAAATATAAACGCATTAGGTACAAAGGTATAGTATGTGACCGATGTGGTGTTGAGGTAACTCGTTCAAAGGTTCGCCGTGAAAGGATGGGCCATATTGAATTAGCTGCTCCTGTATCACACATATGGTACTTCAAAGGTATCCCAAGCCGTATGGGTCTGCTTTTGGATATGTCTCCGAGAGCGCTTGAAAAAGTTCTGTATTTTGCTTCCTATGTGGTTATTGATCCCGGTCAGACTCCGTTATCTAAAAAGCAGATAATGAATGAAAAAGAATTCAGGGACAGCATTGACAAATTTGGTGAAAACTTCCGTGCCGACATGGGCGCAGAATCAATAAAAGAGCTTTTAGCGGAAATAGATCTTGACGCCCTCGCAAAGGAACTCAGGACGGAGTTAGAAGAGACCAGTGGGCAGAAAAAAATCCGTGCAATAAAAAGGCTTGAGGTGGTTGAAGCATTCCGTTCTTCAGGCAACAAACCCGAATGGATGATACTTGATGCTGTTCCGGTTATTCCTCCGGAGTTGCGTCCTATGGTTCAGCTTGATGGTGGGCGTTTTGCAACCTCCGACCTTAACGATTTATACAGACGAGTGATAAACAGGAATAATCGGTTAAAGAGACTTCTTGATTTAGGTGCTCCTGAAATTATTGTGCGTAATGAAAAGAGAATGCTGCAGGAGTCTGTTGATGCGTTAATTGACAACGGCAGACGGGGGCGTCCGGTTACAGGTCCGGGAAACCGCCCATTAAAATCGCTTTCAGATATGCTAAAAGGAAAGCAAGGTCGTTTCCGTCAGAACTTACTGGGAAAGCGTGTTGACTATTCCGGGAGATCCGTTATAGTTGTAGGTCCTGAGCTTAAAATATACCAATGCGGTTTACCAAAAGAAATGGCTCTTGAGCTGTTTAAGCCTTTTGTTATGAAAAAGCTTGTTGAAAAAGGACTTGCCCATAATATAAAGAGCGCAAAAAGAATGGTTGAACGTGTTAGGACAGAAGTATGGGATGTTCTTGAAGAGGTTATAAAGGGACACCCTGTGCTGTTAAATCGTGCGCCAACCCTCCACCGCCTCGGAATTCAAGCGTTTGAGCCTGTTCTTGTAGAGGGACGTGCGTTAAAGCTTCATCCTTTGGTATGTACTGCTTATAATGCTGACTTTGATGGTGACCAGATGGCTGTTCACGTGCCTCTTTCAGCAGAAGCCCAGGCTGAAGCTAGATTTTTAATGCTTTCCGCCAACAACCTGTTAAAACCACAGGATGGAAAACCTGTTACCGTGCCAACTCAAGACATGGTTCTTGGAAGCTATTATCTAACAGTTACAAAGGATGGCGACAAAGGAGAAGGCAAGATTTTTTCAACACCCGAGGAAGCCATAATGGCATACGATACGGGCGTTGTTTCATTGCATGCACGCATAAAGGTTCGTATTTCAAAAGAAATTGATGGTGTAAAGAAGAGTAAAATAGTTGACACAACAGCAGGTAAGATAATATTTAATCAGGCTTTACCTCAGAACCTTGGGTATGTTGACAGAAGTGATCCTGAAAACTTATTAAATCTAGAAGTAGACTTCTTGGTTGCATCAAAGGAGCTTGGAAGAATTATTGATCGCTGCATAAAAGTAAATGGAGCCAGCAAGACCGCTATAGTTCTTGATGAGATTAAAAAGCTTGGCTTTAAATATTCTACTAAAGGTGCTGTAACAATTGGTATTTCTGATATGATCATTCCAAAGGTTAAGCAGAGATATTTGGATGAGACAGATAAAAAGGTTGAAACAATAACAAAACAATACCGTCGTGGGTTAATAACCGACAGCGAAAGAAAAAATGCTGTTATTAAAGAATGGAACAAAACAACAGAGGACGTTAAAAATGCTTTGGTTGAAAGTATGGATAAGTTTAATCCGCTTTATATGATGTCCAATTCCGGAGCCCGCGGAAATGTAAACCAAATAAGACAGCTTGCCGGTATGAGAGGTCTGATTGCAGACACATCAGGTGAAACAATTGAAATTCCCATTCGTTCTAATTTCCGTGAGGGGTTAAATGTTTTGGAGTACTTTATTTCAACTCACGGTGCACGAAAAGGTTTGGCGGATACGGCATTAAGAACCGCCGATTCAGGGTACCTCACCAGACGACTTGTTGATGTCAGTCAGGATGTAATTGTACGTGAGCTCGATTGCGGAACAGATGAAGGTATTGAATTAACCGATATTGTAGCCAGTGGCGAAATAATAGAGGGTCTTGAAGAAAGAATTCAGGGTAGATATGTTGCAGAGGATATTATTGATCCGAATAATAAGGAAGTCATTGTCCGAAACAACGAGCTAATTGACGAAGCAATTGCTCACAGGATAGTGGAGGCAGGGTTTAAAAAGACAAAAATTCGTTCTCTTTTAACCTGCCGAGCAAGGACAGGTGTATGTGCCAAGTGTTACGGACTTAATCTGGCGACAGGTGAGGAATGTAATGCCGGTGAGGCTGTTGGAATTATTGCTGCACAATCCATAGGTGAACCTGGTACACAGCTTACCATGCGTACTTTCCACACCGGTGGTGTTGCCGGTGATGATATTACCCAGGGTCTTCCCCGTGTTGAGGAGCTTTTTGAAGCAAGAAAACCGAAAGGTCTTGCTATTATTTCTGACATCGACGGAACTGTTGCATTTAAAGAGACCAAGAAAAAGCGTGAGGTTGTTGTTACAAACGACTCAGGAGAGGGTCACACATATTTGATTCCATACGGCTCAAGGCTGAAGGTTTCTGATGGTGAGACCGTTGAAGCTGGTGACGAATTAATCGAAGGTTCTGTTAACCCTCATGATATATTGAAAATTAAAGGTATATCTGCCGTTCAATCTTATTTGCTGCGAGAGGTGCAGAAGGTTTACCGACTGCAGGGTGTTGACATTAACGACAAGCATATTGAAGTTATTGTCCGTCAGATGCTCAGAAAAGTTAAGGTAGATGAGGCTGGAGACACTAATTTGCTTCCTGGAAGCCTTGTGGATATGTTCGAATTTGAAGATTCAAATAATGAAGCTGAAGAAAATGGGTTGAGACCTGCAGAAGGCAAGAGAGCGCTTCTCGGAATTACAAAAGCATCGCTTGCGACAGACTCGTTCCTTTCAGCAGCGTCATTCCAGGAAACCACCAGAGTCCTCACCGAAGCAGCTATAAAAGGTAAGATAGATCCGCTCGTTGGTCTAAAGGAGAACGTAATAATCGGTAAGCTTATACCTGCAGGCACAGGTATGAATATGTACCGTGACATTGAAATTGTAGCAGGAGCTGAGCAACAACAGGAAACAGAATCTGAATCAGAAGAAGAATTACAGCTTGAAAAACTATAAGTACTAGGGGATAGGTACTAGAGGCTAGAGGCTAGAGGCTAGAGGCTAGAGGATAGAAACTAGAGGCTAGAGACTAGAGGATAGAAACTAGAGGCTAGAGACTAGAACTTAGAGGGCTAGAAACATTAAAAGTTTAATATTAAGCGGTAGGAGATATCAGTTCTCCCGCCGCTTTTTCGTTTTCTTTTAGACTGTACGCTCTTTTGGTACACTCCTTGGATGTATCTGCTTTAATGAACAATCGTGTAATGATAATTAAATCGCCACTGCCTAAAAAAATCGGTTACATCATATTAATTATGCAATATGTTTTTTCTTTTTTGTAAATTTAGAGCAGGCCTTTTTTTGGCTTCCATCACATTTGCGAACTGAGAACATGCTGCAAAGACCGTAATTATGGTTATGTGCGGTTGGGGTGAAGGTAAAGAAAGCGCAATCAGAGCAGTGGTATTTAAGCTGCCTTTGTAATGAATCAAAATCAAAGGACAAAAAACCTGAGCAATAAAAGTCACACGATACAATACCCTTATCACGGCAAAGCACCTCGTTGTTTATTCCAACAGGTATTCCCTTTATGCAATTTTTGCAGTATTTAAATCTTACTTTGTTTTTTTTCATTATACCAATACCTTTATTGTATACTCTTTACTGCAGACTTTATATTACATATGATTACTTTGTAATTCACATATATAGACCATTAATTGATGCATGTGCCATCTGTTTTGGCTTAGCCAAAGAAAGATGATCTTGTGGTTGTCTACAATTCATGAAAACACTATACAGGTATTGTATCACAGAAAATCATTGTAGGCTAAAAATGGGAAATAACTTTTATCGACCTTTGAATAAGGTGGGAGTATTTAGCTTTTCTTCTTTACCACTATCCAACGAACGTTGTGTAGTATCCAGCAAATCCATGACTTCCAAAGTATCGTCCATGGTTACATTTACTTCGTCACCAGCAAAAAACCTTGCAATTTCTTTTAATTGAAGTGTGTATGACATGCTCATATCCACTACAAAGGGTAGAACCTTTTCTTTGGTTCTTACAACACCACCATATAAGTAAGAATCAATATTTAATTCAACAATACCTCTGCTGCCATTTTTATATTTAACGATACAAACAACGCCTTTGTCATCCTGCGTTGCTTTTACACTTTCAGCACCGGGACCCATCAATTTTTGCAGCATTTCCATTGCATGCACACCATACCAAACCACGCTGCTTCCCGCAGGGGCAACACCTAATGCACCATATACAGTTACAAATTCGGGATCGCTTAAAGCTTTTTTTGCATCGGTAACAGCTGTTACAAAACGCAATGATGAAGCGGAAAAAACGCATATACTGTTTTTCTTTGCTAAATCGTATATTATTTTACCGGAAGCATATGTATCAGCCATAGGTTTATCCAAGAAAATTGGTTTACCTAATTTCATTGCTTTCATAAAGTATTCTACATGATATGCCGGATCATTTATTTCCAGCATGATAGCATCACAGCCTGTAACACATTCATCAAAATTTTCCGAGACTTTAATACCCCAGTTTTCCAATTGAGCTTGTCGCGCATCCAAGCCTTTCTTATTCTGGAAAGGTGTTTCAAATCTCATACATGAGATTGCCTTCAAACCCTCAACTTTTAAATTAGGATCAAAATCCGGGTCATTCATTCTTTTCCCGAATTGAATGGAATGGCTGGTATCCAACCCTATCATGGCAACTTTTATTTCTTTCATGAACATATCCTCCAATTTAATATTATGGTGATTTCGCACGTGCATCAATTCCGCCGGAGGCATATAATAGCCTCACTTGTGAGGTTATTATATCATATAAATTTTTGTCTACAAGCTCATTGTCATATTTTCATCCTTTAGAACAAAAATGTATCATAATTGACGTTATGTTTTTTTGTTGTGAAAGAATGAATCATTGTGGTAAGCTTCCTCTATTAATATAATAAGGTCATAAAGAATGCAAAGGGGGAGCATCATGCAGAAAAAGATTGATATACATGTTCACACCAATCTTTATAAAAAAGAAAGAGCAAATCGACCCGGATCTACAACCATAACCCCGGAAGAGTTCAAGATGGTATTTGATAAACTTGGTATCGGCAAAGCAGTTAACCTTCCCGGTTTAAGCCCGGAATACCCTTCACAGCTTCAATTCAATGATGAAGCTTGCCGTATCGTACAAAAATACCCGGATATGTTTTATTGGTTTTGCAATATAAACCCCAAACTTGTTGAAAATAAACCGGATATTGATTTTTCTGACTACATTAGTTTTTACAAAAAATTAGGTGCAAAGGGTGTCGGAGAGATAACTGCAAATGTTCATTTTGATGAACCGCTTATTCAGAACTTATTTATGAATTGCGAAAAATACGGTATGCCGGTCTTGTTCCATATTGGCCCTCAGATAGGTGGCTGCTATGGATTGGTTGATGATCCTGGGCTACCCAGACTTGAAAAGTCACTTGCAAAATTTCCAAAACTAAAATTTATTGGGCACTCGCAGCCATTCTGGTCGGAAATCAGCAGTGATCTTCCGGTAGAAAAACGTAATTTCTATCCTAAAGGTAAAGTTACTCCCGGAAGAATTGTTGATCTATTGAGGAAATATCCTAACCTGTATGGAGATATGTCAGCTTATAGCGGATATAACGCAGTATCTCGTGATCCGGAATTTGCATATTCATTTATAGAAGAATTCCAGGATAGACTTTTTTATGGTACAGATATTAACGATCCACAACACATAACAATGGAAATGTGTAAGCTCTCTGCTTGGCTGGATGAAGCCTATAGCAAGGGCAATATCTCTAGAAAAGCTTATGAAAAAGTTAGTTACGGAAATGCTTTAGACTTGCTTGAAAGTTGAATAAGTGCTTGAGCAAATACACCCCAAAATGCGGGGGGCAAAAAAATACACTTCCTGCTATACGACCTGGCGAGCATATAGGCAGAGGTGTATTTGGGGGCATTTTGAAAAGCACTGTCTATTGATTGCTTTAAATAAATCATCTATAATTGATTCAGTTGGAGAATTTGCTTTGCTTGGCAGATGGATTTGAAAACCCATCTGCCAGGTTAGATGATTAAGTTAAAGAGCATGTCCGTAGTGAAAAGGGAAATCATGAAAATGATGAAAAAGTTACGCAACTTTATACTCTATCAAGGTTTTTTTTCACTAATAATTGTTTTGTTGTGCACATTTATATCAAACGCTGTATCATATAATTTTATGCAAAAGGAAATGTCTGCGTGGCTCATCGAAAATAATAATAAATTGCTAAAACAGTATGCAAAAGCAATCGATTCAATGGTTATTTCAAATTCATCCGAAATATATTTCCAAATACTTACAGACACAAGTACTAACCAACTAATGAGGTATTATATTTACAACCCACTATCCGACAATATGCTTGACACAGTAAAAATTAGTCAATATATGCAAGCTTTGAAGGAATCAAACGATCTGATCAATTCAGTAGCGATATTTTATTCAGACAACCATCTGCTTATATCAAGTGATAAAATAAGATATGATTTATTTAGTGACAGAAATAATGATGAACTTCAGTATTATTTTGATTTGCTCGAGAGTTTACAGAAGAATGAGTCTGAATCTGAATACAGGAATATAATTGAAGAAGACAAGCTTGTTATGACTCGCGCTATATTAAGTGGAAGCAAGATCAGGGCATTGGTTGAGATAAGCTATAATACCAATTACCTCAGGGATAAGCTGAAAGATTCACTGCCACCTGAATTTGGAAAGATCTTGGTGACAGATAAATATGGGAACATAATTTTTGATATAGATGATGAATATAAAGTGAAAAAACTGACTGATGATCCGTTATATTCAGATGTTAAACAAGGCGCAGATGGGTATTATATTTCAAAAAATGAAGGAGTACCATGTATAGTTTCATATTCTATACAAAATGAATGGAAGTATATATCTATTGCACCGATGAACATTTATCTTGAGCCGGTAAAATTCATTCTGGAAAATCTTTTTATTTCTGCAATCATAACCGTACTGGCAGGTATAATAATATCGATAGTGATCTCATCCTACCAATCACGTCCAATGAAATCTATTGTTGAACTATGTGACCAAGCCAACCTCGAATTAGATGCCGGTGGCGACACATATGGCATTATTCGGAAAACACTATCAGGCTTAATGGATAAGGTGGATGCAAAGGATCATAAATTAGGCAGAATAATGCCCGTCCTGCAAGATAATTTCATTTTATGGCTGCTTTCCGAATCTCCAGCAGATGCAGATGAGGTACAGGATAATATGATGCTGATGCAAATTAGTTTTCCATATAAAAATTATTGTGTTATAGCAATAAAGGCTGAATTTGTTATGACGGACTCTGAAGACTATATTGATGAATTTAAGCAAGAATATGCTCTCGCTGAAATGAGACTGAGATTTGAGAATGTTTTTAGCAGTAATGAAGGCATATGCTGTTTTCACAAGAAAGGCACAATCATATTGGGTTTTGTAAACTTTAATTATGATGAAGAGCTCTTTCATACTGTCTGCGATAAGCTATCTAAAAATACTATTTATGGTTACCATATTTATTCATGTTCCAGTCCTGTGGTTCAGGATATTAACGATATTGCAGATGCTGCAAAGAACTGTGTATACGGTCTTAGATATAGTTTCATATATCCCGAAAAGAAATATTCTACCACTATAGAAATCAGTAATTACAGTGAAAAGCCGGTATTGAGTATTCAGTCCATGATAAAAGGCTTTACATCATGGATGAAGCTTAAAGACTATGACCGTTGCCTGTATGAATTGGATCGCTTCGTTGAGAGTGTGCGTAAAGATGGAGTCAGTATTGATGATATCCATGCCATAATGCATGGCGTAGCTCTTGAAATTGAAAGTGAAAGCAGTATTGATTCAAAATTCAGGCACGATATCGGAGCAATTATTTCCAGTGCTACAGATATTTTAAGTTTTAAAAGATTGCTATCCGATCGGATCTTAAGTTTAGAGAAAGTGAGTATTAAATATAGTGATAATACAACGGACAAGCTGATTCATAATGCGAAAGAATATATTATGGAAAAATTGACAGATTCTCAATTGTCTTTACAGCTTACAGCTCAGACGCTGGGTGTCAGTACTGCATACCTGAGTCGTACTTTTTCCGAACGGGAAGGGATCACTTTTGTTGAATTTATAACAAATGCCAAAATGGAGTATGGACGCAGATTATTGGTCGAAACAGACCTTACGTTAAATGAGATATCCGCTAAGCTTAATTATGCATCTGCTCAATACTTCATCAGCCGTTTCAAAAAGCATTTCGGCACAACTCCAAGCGTTTACAGGAAAATGAATACCGTAAGGTGATTCCGGGTCAAAAATTTATAATAAGTAATAATATTATCATTTCTATAAAGTAATCTGATTTGCAGTAAGCAAGCAGTTTGCAAGAAGTATAATTTTATGTTGTTAAAGATTGAATCATTGAAAAAACATTGTATTGGTTTATATAATTTAATCATCAGGATTCCATAAATCTTGAAAATACTATATCGGGAGGAGTAAAGTATGAAAAAGGCAAAATCAACAATATTGCTTGCTTTAATTCTAGTAACAGTTTTATTGATGAGTTCGTGTGTAACAGGCGGGGTGACCGTAGACACAGATTCCACAACTAATACTGCAGCTACTGAAACAAAAACTCCAACACCAACTACCACTAAAAAGGAAGAGCCCGTTAAATTCAGTATTTTCTATCAGGAAGCCGGTCAGACTTTTCCGGATGGTTTTAAGCATGAAGACAACTGGTTTATCAATTACATTTGTGAAAAAGCAAATGTCGAGTTGACTGAAGTTATCGTTCCTGCTTATGCTGACACTCAGACAAAGTTCAATTTAATGATGTCCTCCGGTGAAATACCTGACCTAGTAGAGCGGGCTGATCCGGCTACCATGAAGCAGTATGGCGCAGAAGGAGCGTTTTTACCTGTTCTTGATATTATCAAGAATTCACCGGTATTATCATCTTTCTATACGGATGTCCAGCTGCAGGCAATGCAGTCTTCGGATGGCAAAAACTATGTTATAATAACGCCTCCAATGGTTGACGATTACAGTGGCATTTTCGTCAGGTGGGATCTGCTGCAGAAGTTAGGATATACAAAGCTGCCCGAATCATTGGATGAATGGGTGGAAGCCTTGCGTAAGCTTAAACAGCTAGATCCAACTTCAATACCTCTTGTTGCGAGACAAAACCTGTCAAGGGCACAGTTTGTTTTCAGACCTTACAATGTTGGTTCAACCGGTAGCGGATGGCAATATTATCCTGAGAGAGACAAAGTGTGCAATGTGTGGGAAGGCGATAATATCGTAAGAGCTGTGGAATTTGGTAAAATGCTTTATGATGAAGGTCTTTGGGATCAGGAGTTTGCTACTACAAACAGTGGGGATTATACACAGAAGATCCTACGCAATAATGTGCTCTATCATTGCACGAACTTTGGAAGTCTGAGCGGCTGGATACAGCGATTTATCAATGACGACCAAACAGATGTGAGGCTTGTTGCAACAAAAATGCCGATAGCAGAAAATGTTGGGATTGATCAATGGTATAACGTGCCGTTCCCTAACGGTAGCTATGCATTTGGAATTAACAAAAACTCAAAAGCAGTTGACGGTATTGTACGTTTCCTTGAGGTTTTATATGGCGATGAAGTGAAAGATATCGCTACATATGGGCGTGAAGGTATTGAATATAAGGTGGTCAATAACGAAAAAGTTCCAATATTCCCGGCTGCAATTGACAATTCATATTTAGGGTTGTATGGTTGGGTATCAGCTAATAATTCTGAGTCATTGAACTTTGGGAATAAGCTGAACATTGATGCGGGCACAAAATTGAGTGATACGGAAAAAGTAGATTATTATAAGCTCGTTTCTGATGAAGATAAAAAGAACAGGGAATTGCTTTTTGGAAAAATCAGCTATGATCCATTGCTTGCATTTGCACAACCACTTGAGGACACACTGAAAAATGAGTCCACACAGGCGATTGAATTTCAAAAAAGCCTTGTGACGAAAGCGATTATCGGTGAGATCACCATTGATGAATTCAAAGCTCAGAAAGAGGGCTTCCTCACGAAATACCAACACATTACGGACGCATACAACAAAGCAGTTAATGACGCAAAAACAAAATATAAACTAAACTAAACTAATAGCAAATTTATTAGAAGCAAGCTTTAGCTTGCGACCAGACATTCAGTGGGGGCATTGAACCCCCACTGAAGCAAAAATCGGTTTATCTTCCGAACACGTTTTTTAGCCCTAGGGCTAAAAATGCACTCTGAAGCAGATAAATAACCACACTTGTATGCTTGTAACGTCGTAACGGGGGTTTATATGGAAAAAATTGTTCAAGCTCCGGTAATGATTAATCATAAAAAACCGGACTTAAAAACTAGGTTTAAAAAATCAATACCCATTTATATGTTGCTTATTCCAGCTATGTTACTACTGTTGGCGTTTCATTATGCGCCAATATTCGGGATTGTCATTGCATTCGAAGATTATAGCCCTTTTAGAGGCGTATTTGGTAGTCAATGGGTTTGGTTAAAGCATTTTAAACTGTTCCTTTCTGATGAGAATTTCTGGCGCGTAATGAAAAACACGGTTATCATTAATTTGTATCAGCTTACTTTCGGATTTCCCTTTCCGATTATTTTTGCGCTTTTCATTAATGAGTTAAGATCAAATAGGTTTAAGAAGGTAATACAGACAATAAGCTATCTGCCACACTTCCTATCCTGGGTTGTTGTTGCAAGTATTGTAACAACGATACTATCACCTTCAACCGGGATAATAAATAATGTTTTAACATCCGTCTTTCAAATGGATAGTATCTATTTTTTAGCAAAACCGCAATACTTCAGAACAATCCTAGTAGTTTCCAGCATATGGAAGAATTTTGGAATGTCATCTGTTTACTATATCGCTTCACTTGCATCCATTGATCAGGAGCTTTATCAAGCCGCTGCTATTGATGGGGCCGGAAGACTAAAGCAAACCTGGCACATAACTCTTCCTGGGCTGCGCAACATTATCATTGTTCTTTTAGTTATAAACATAGGAAGCTTGATCAATATCGGTTTTGACCAGATATATCTGTTGTATAATCCACTTGTATATGATGTTGGTGATGTTATCAGCACATATACATACCGTATGGGCATAGAAAAGACACAATACTCTATTACGGCAGCAATCGGTATAACACAATCTGCAGTAAACTTCGCACTTGTTTTCTCAGCAAACAAACTGTCCCGTTTAGTAGCCGGTTGGTCGCTATGGTAGGAGGTCACACATGAAAAGAACTCTTGGTGAAAAAGCCTTTCAATGGGTAGATATTGTAGTCATGATTATAATAATTGCTACAATCCTCTTCCCTTTCATGAATATAATAAGTCTTTCTGTGAGCAGTCGTGAGGCAATTATGCAAAGAAGCGTCTCTATTTGGCCAAAAGGCTTTAATTTGGCGGCATATAGAGAAATATTGGGAAGCACTCTGTTTCTACGATCACTTGCAAATACAGTCGGTCTTACAATTATAGGGACATTCTTATCCGTTATTCTTACACTAATGGTTTCCTATGCAATGACAAAAGATTTCCTCGGTAAAAAATTTACCACCTACTTCTTTGTCATAACAATGTATTTTTCCGGTGGATTGATTCCAACATACTTGGTTGTTGCTAAATATCTTAACATGCGGAATACTTATATGGCACTCATATTGCCTGCTTTAATCAATGTGTTCTACATCATTGTCATGCGAAGCCAGATCGAAAATATTCCATCGAGTATATTTGATGCAGCTTATATTGATGGTGCCAATGAATACCAGACAGTTTTCCAGATTGTGATGCCGACCATTACCCCGACGATTGCTGCTATTTCAATGTTCTTTGCTTTAGGGAAATGGAATTCTTGGTTTCCGGTCATGGTCTATACTGATTATCAGAAATTCTGGACCGTTCAGTACTATCTCAGGATTGTAGTGTTTTCGAAATTCATTGAAGCGAGAGACGGTTCTGAACTGGTACTGAAGGAGATGCAAATACCTGAGGAAAACTTCAGGATGGCAGCAATAATTATCGTCGCATTACCTATAGTAGCAATATATCCTTTTGTTCAGAAGTACTTCGTCAAGGGAATTATATCGGGTGCGGTAAAAGGTTGATATGCACGCAGAGCTGCACAGGTAAATGCATTGAGAAGAAAGAATGTAAAATGATCTTTGCTTACTGGTGTTTTGTAACACTTCATTCTTATATAACCATTCGAAGTGCTACAAATACACTTCCTTGGTTGTTGTGGTCTGCATACCATAGTTTTAGCTGTTACAGACCACAAGGAGGGTATTATAGTGAATATAGTAATCATAACTGATCTTGAAGGTATAAGCGGAGTAGATACTATGGAGATGGTGTCTGAAAAATGCACACCCGGACACAGATTTGCTTTGGAACGCCTTATGTTAGACGCAAATGCAGCAATTGAAGGTCTGTTCGAAGGCGGAGCTAATAAAGTTTATGTGATTGACGGTCACGGCAGCGGAAACAATTTTATACAGGAAATACTCGATCCCCGTGCAATACATCTAATCAGTGGTGGAGCTTGGGGAGCTTGGTATGATTTGATAAAAAAAGGTGAAATAGATGCATGTATAGAAATCGGCTTACATGCGATGCCGGGAACCATAAACGGTTTTCTTGATCACACACAAAGCTCAAAGTCTTGGTACAATTACATAGTTAATGGTCGTAAGAGCGGTGAAATAGCTCAGGGTGCTATTTTTGCCGGAGCTTATGATGTGCCTTTTATCATGGTTAGCGGAGATGAGGCTGCATGTGTCGAAGCAAGGGAATTCCTTGGTGATATCGAATGCGCAGTAGTTAAATACGGTATTGGTAGAAACAAGGCACGTCTTGTAGACTTGGATGAAGCACTTAATAGAATAAAAGAGGCTGCATGCAAAAGCATTAGGCTGATAGGCAGCGCTAAACCATATAAACCGCTTATGCCTCTTGAAATAAAAATTGAGTACTATCGTACTGATATGTGCAAGTCACGACTCGAGCGGGATGCTAATGTTGAAAGAATAGATGCCAGGGCAGTTCGCAAGATTGTGTATAAAATAGAAAGCTATCATGACATTTTATGATAACTTAACAGGAAGAAATTGTGATATATTTTTCCTACAGATTTGTCTGTAGGAAGCTGCAGCGAGCTGTAACCTGGTGCAAACGCAATATATAAAAAATAATAGTGTGACAGGAAAAACAATTGCTGTTCTTGGTATTGTAAAATATGAATTTGAATTTATAAGGGTGATACGACGATGATTGCTGATGATGGAACTTTAAAAGTTGCGATTGCAGGCGATATTTGTATGCGCAACCTTACAGAGCTTATGGATGCGGAGTTTTCAAGGGCTGCATTAAGTGAAATACAACCGATTTTAGATAATGCGGATGTACGCCTGATCAACTTGGAGAATCCTTTAATAGACAGCGATAGAGCTATCGCAAAATCTGGTCCGTCTCTAAAGGCAAAGCCGGAGAATATAGCATTCCTGAAGGAAGGACACTTTCACTGTGCATTGCTTGCAAACAATCATATTGGTGATTATGGTGAAGAAGGTATTTACTCTACACTTAAAACACTTGATGAGGCAGGAATAGGACATACCGGAGCAGGCGGAAACCTTGATGAAAGCTATGCCCCGTGGTATTTTGAAGCAAATGGTCTTAAACTTGCAGTTATTGCGGTATGTGAAAATGAATTCGGGATTGCGGAGCAAGATAAGGCAGGAACCGCAGGTCTGGACACATATCGTGTGTATCATGCCATAAAAAATGCCAAAATTTATGCGGACTTTGTAATAATCATTATCCATGGTGGAAATGAGTATAACCCAATACCTACTCCCCGAACTGTATCACGCTATCGTCTATTTGCGGAGTTTGGAGCAAATGCTGTTATAGGCATGCACCCACACTGCATGCAGGGGTTTGAGCTTTATAATCATATCCCGATTGTTTACAGCACCGGCAACTTCCTATTCTCCAAGCCTACTGCTGAAGATCCGAGGGATTCGTGGTATCATGGCTATTTACCGTTTATAAGCTTTAAAAAGGGGGAACCTGCTAGTCTTGAGGTTATCCCATATCATTTTAATAAAGAGTGTACACTTATATCGCCGCTAAAGGAAGATATAAAAATTAAAATGTTATCTTATCTTGATGAGATATCCAGACCAATCCAGGATGAAAAACTACTCACGGAATTTTTTATGGGGTGGTGCGTAATATCAGGTACCCGTCACGGAAGGTATATAGTTTACAAGCCTGAATATGTGGATGAACAGGAATTCCCGACAGACCACCCGCTGCTGGCACTTCGCAACATGCATACCTGCGAGGCTGCCAACGAGATGATGACTGCATTTTTTAAAATGCTTGCAGATGGCAAGCTTAATATAGGCAAATCAATGGTAGACGAAATAAAACGACTGCAGAAGATGCCTGTATAATGTGTGAAGTCTCATGCTGCAACGTATGTTGTATCGATGGATAAATTGATAAGCTAACTATTAGACTGAATTGAAACGAAATAACTTATTACTATTATACACAAATTAGGAGGATGCTTGATGACAGAAAAACTTGCAATATTCGGAGGACCAAAAACAGTATTGTCTGATCCTGGAGATATGTTCGTATGGCCTATCATCACCAAAGAAGATGACGATGCCGTATTGGATGTTCTGCACAGGAGAGCCATGTCAGGTACCGATGTTACAAAGCTGTTTGAAAAGGATATCGCCAAATGGCAGGGGTCAGAATATGCGCTTGCCTTCAGCAGCGGCACAGCAGCGATTCATGCTGCAATGTTTGCATGCAAGGTCGGCATTGGTGATGAAATCATTGTTCCAAGCGTAACCTACTGGGCTTCTGCAGCGCAGGTATTTTCACTGGGAGGCACGCCTGTTTTTGCAGAGATAGATCCGGATACACTGTGCCTCGATCCAAAGGATATTGAGCATCGCATTACGGAAAAAACAAAAGCAATTGTTGTCGTTCATTATTGCGGTCACCCTGCAGATATGGATGCTATCATGGACATTGCGCGTCGTCGCAATCTCAAGGTAATCGAAGATGTTTCACATGCGCAGGGTGGGCTTTACAAGGGGCGCAAGCTCGGCTCGATCGGGGATGTGGGCGCAATGTCAATGATGACAGGAAAATCCTTTGCCATTGGCGAAGGAGGCATGCTCGTGACCAATGATCGGGAAATTTACGATAGAGCCATTATTTTTGGGCATCATGACGGAGCACATACGCGTGAAATACAGACAGAATACCTTAAAGAATATATAGGGCTTCCAATGGGAGGGTATAAGTTCCGTATGCATCAGATGAGTTCTGCTGTAGGACGTGTACAAATTAAGTATTATGATGAGCGCACAGCAGAGATACGCAAAGCTATGAATTACTTCTGGGATCTTCTGGAGGGGGTACCGGGATTAAAAGCGCACAGGACATCTCCTGATTCGGGAAGCAATATGGCAGGGTGGTACGCACCCCATGGCCTTTTCAGAACGGAAGAGTTAGGCGGACTTTCAGTAACAAGATTTTGTGAAGCAGTTAGAGCCGAAGGTATTTCTGCATGCAATCCGGGTTGCAACGCTGCTCTGCATACTCATACATTGTTCAATACCTGTGATGTATATGGAAACGGAAAACCAACAAGAATTGCAAACTCAAATTGGGATGTAAGAGAAAATGATAAGTCTTTGCCTGTTAGTGAAAAAATAGGAACTATGGCATATGGTATACCTTGGTTTATACATTATAGACCGGAAATTATTGAACAATATGCAAAAGCATACCGAAAAGCAGCAGAAAATTATAAGGATCTACTGAAAGGCGATCCTGGCAACCCTCCAAGGTTAGGTGGGTGGGTATTTTTCAAGCAGCATTAGGGAAAAAGATAGTGTAAAGTAGCGTATGATAAACGCTGCAGACCACTACCAAGATAAAATTGGACCTTGGAAAGGAAAAGGTAAGGTTGAATTTTATGAATGAAATATTAAAACAAATATACAGCCGGAAATATTCAGAGAGCAGATGTATGGATATTTTCATACCTGAAGCGAATCCCAGTGGAATCTGTATACTGTTTATACACGGCGGAGGCTGGTGCGCAGGAAACAGAGCGTCATGGCAACCTGTGGCAAGGCATTTCTGCCAGATGGAATATACCTGCGTGTCAACTGGATATCGGCTTGCACCCGAAAGCCAGTATCCAAGCCAGGTTGAGGATGTACGTCTGGCTATGTCATATCTCAAAGAAAAAGCAGCCGATTATAAATTCGATCCGCAGAAAGTTGCTGCAATGGGGTCTTCTTCAGGAGCGCATCTGGTACTGATGCTTGCTACAATAACGCCTGAAGATGAGTTGGGATATTCTGAAGAGATGAATATACTTGATACTCGTCCTCGCCTTGCAGTTTGTTATTGTCCTGTGACTACCGTTCATTTATATACAGAGCTTTGGCAGGGACGACCCTCTTTGCCGGAATTTGTTCCGAAGTTCATGGGGACTGAAGAGTGTAAGCATCCAGAGCTCTTTAAAGAAGCATCTCCGACGGATCGTATTAAAGGAGGAGAACCTCCTGCTCTTTTTGTCCATGGCGATGCAGACACTACAGTGCCCTTGATTCAATCCCAAATCGTATGTGATAAGATAAATCGTTTTGGAGGCAATGCGCAGTTAGCTGTTTTACCTGGTGTCAGACATGGTTTTGGCTATGGTGTTGATACACCTGCACAAAAGGAAGCGATAAAGCTTACAGAAGAATTTATAAAGAAATATGGGACTGACTCAGCAACCGTTCACATTTAAAGCTTTTAATATAACAATTTCTATTAGAAGGGTGAGGTCATGATAATGAAAGAGAAAATTACTGTTGGACTTGTAGGCTTTGGGAAACGCGGGAAATCACTTCTGAAAAACATATTGATACCCATGACGAGCATGGATATTGAAATAAAGGGAGTATGTGATTTATACGAGGATCGGGCACGCTTTGCAGCCGATTATGTCAGGGATGCCATTGGCATTGAGCCTTTCTGCACAACAGACTACCGTGACATTACATCAATGGATGGTTTGGACGCTGTCATAATTATGTCAGCGTGGGAATCTCACATACCGGTTGCTCTCGATGCAATGAAATCGGGCAAATATGTAGGGTTCGAGGTTGGAGGCGGATATTCGCTGGATGACTGCTGGAAGCTGGTTCACGTCTCGGAAGATACGGGTATGCCCTGCATGCTGTTTGAAAACTGCTGTTATGGGCGTCGTGAAATGATGGTGTTGAACATGGTGAAGCTGGGTATCTTTGGAGATATCATGCACTGCTCCGGAGGTTACCACCACGACTTAAGAAGAGAGATCTCAACGGGAGAGGAAAATCGTCATTATCGCCTGCGCAATTACCTGAACAGAAATTGTGAAAACTACCCTACGCATGAGCTGGGTCCAATTGCTCAGGTTTTGGATATTAACAAAGGAAACCGCATGATTTCACTAACATCGTCTTCTTCTCGCTCGCAGGGACTGCATGACTACATTATCGCAAACAAGGGCGCAGATTCGCCGCTTGCAGGTGTTACTTTTGCACAGGGTGATGTTGTTACAACAACAATTAAATGTGCAAAGGGGCAGACCATCGTGCTAACACTCGACACGACCCTTCCAAGGGCATACAGCCGCGGGTTTACTGTCCATGGTACAAAGGGAATGTATGCTGAAGATACCGATTCCATCTTTATTGATGGCGTTCATAATTCATTCGATGTGAAGTGGAAGGAACAATGGGGGAATGCTTCTCAGTATGAAGAAGAATATGACCATCCAGTGTGGAAAGAGTATAAGAAACAAGTTGTCGGCGGTCATGAAGGTATGGACTGGCTTGTATTCCGTGCATTTGTCGAAAGTGTGAAGGCTGGAACACAGACTCCAATTGATGTGTATGACACAGCCGCACTGATGTGTATCAGCGCTTTAAGTGAAGAATCTATTGCATGTGGAAGCATTCCGGTGCCCATTCCCGATTTTACTAATGGCCGCTGGATGGAAAGACATGATAGCATTCAAAGCAAATAAAGCCTGCTCAATATATTTAAGCAGAATATTTTAGGGAGGCATGACATTGAAAGATATTCAAGAAAAAATGTATTTATTAAAGAATAATAAAGTAGTAAACTGGCATGAACATGTATGGCTTAAGCAGGGGACAGGGGAACTCAATGAGAATGGGTGCCATAAGCTGGTTCGTGATGCAAAACTGGCGTACATGGACTATCTTGTGTGTTCTACACCTATTTCTGGTGGATCACCGAACCCCGAAGAAACAAAAATCTGTAATGATGCGGTTGCCAAGGCTATGAAGCTTTATCCCGAAACAATCAAAGGTATGGCCTTTATAAATCCGGGATACACAAAGGAAGCGCTTTATGAAATAGACAGATGTGTGAAAGGTCTTGGTATGATTGGCATTAAGCTTTATAACCATTATTTCGCATCTGATCCCGTCATCTATCCGATCATAGAAAAATGTATTGAACTTGACATACCCGTTCTGTTTCATGCAGGCAAACTTATGTCAAGACCAGAAAGCCAGCCATACCTGTCTAACGGTGAGCATTTCGCCATGCTTGCAAATAAATATCCTGAAGCAGTTATCATTCACGGACATATTGGCGGTGGAGGCGATTGGCTATGGTCATTGAAAGCAATGGCTGACTCACCGAATGTATTCACAGATATAAGTGGTAGTGTCCATGATTCGGGAATTATTGAATCTACATATGAAATGATGGGAGCGGACAGAATGCTATTCGGAACAGACATGAGCTTTCCTTCAAGTCTCGGTAAAATATTGGGTTCAGATATTCCGGAGCAAGATAAAATTAAAATACTGAATAATCCTAAATTCGAAAAGTATCTGGAAAGGGGTGTATGACAATGATTATTGACATTAATACCTATATAGGACACTGGCCATTTCGAAAACTAACCCATAACACACCTCTCCAGCTTGGCTGTATTATGGATAATGCCGGTATAGATCTTATGTGCGTATCAAACCTCAATTCCATATTTTATAGGAACAGTCAGGATGGAAACAAAGAGTTATTTAAGCAAATACAGTCAAGTGAAATCTATAAAGATAGGTTTCTGCCCTTTGCAATTATTAATCCCGCATATCCGGCTTGGGAGAAGGACTTTTTGCAGTGTATTGATAATTTTGGAATGAAGGGGCTTGAGCTGTATCCCTATTATCATAATTATCGATTGACTGACCGAGCAGCTGTAGAGCTGATTAAATTAGCTACGCAGAAAGGCATACCGGTGCATCTGCCGTGCGCATTAGAAAACCACAGGCAAAGGCACTGGTTGGATGTAAAGGAAGATATAACGGCTGACAGCGTAAAAGGAATGCTTTCCCTATGCCCGGATGCCGATATTATTATATCAAACGGTCAAACAGCTAGGATGTATGAAGAGCTTCAGCCAATAATTAGCGAAAGAAAAGGCAAAGTATATTTTGATTTTTCCAGAGTAAATGCGATTGATGCAGCATTTGACAGCTTAATACATTCAATAGGTACAGAACATATAGTGTTTGGATCAGCCATGCCATTCCAGTATATTGATACACAGATGGTGAAGCTTCATTTTTCAAAACTGGTTCAGAACGATAAGGATAATATCATGTACAAAAATCTGCAGGAATTGTTAAATCTTTAAGATTTGTTTTGTTCACGCAAGCAAAAAAATAAAAAAATAGAGGTGGATATTATGAGTGAATTAGCATTGTATGGAGGAGAGAAGACAAAAACAACCCCTTTTGGGACCGGAAAAAGGTTTGGGGAAGATGAGCTTAAAGAACTAAAAGAAGCCCTGGATCAAAACACACTCTTTTATATGTCGGGTAAAAAGGTTAAGCAATTTTGTAAAGATTTTACTGAGATGTATGGAGCAAAATACTGTGTACCCGCATCTTCCGGCACCGCTGCCATTCATGTAGCATTAGGTACTGTTGGGGTTTCTGCAGGAGATGAAGTTATTACTTCACCTATTACCGATATGGGGACTGTTATTGGGATACTGTATCAGAATGCTATTCCTATATTTGCTGATTTGGATCCCAATACATATAATATGGATCCTGAATCGATTGAATCAAAAATTACCGAAAAAACAAAAGCTATACTTGTTGTTCATCTTGCCGGAAACCCTTCGGATATGGATGCTATTATGGATATAGCCCGCAGGCATAACATCAAAGTTATCGAGGATTGTGCCCAAAGCTATATGTGTTATTATAAGGGTAAACTCGCCGGTACAATAGGTGATGTAGGATGTTTTAGTCTTAATAATTTCAAGCATATTTCAACAGGAGACGGAGGAATGTGCCTGCTGAACGATGAAGAACTTTACAAGAAAGCATTTAAATTTGCAGACAAAAATTATGACAGGTTTACTAAGGATGCTTCTGCAATGAGAAGAATAGAGTTTTTGGCTCCAAACTACAGAATGAATGAGTTGCAGGGTGCAGTTGCAGTGGCTCAACTAAAAAAGCTTAAATGGATATGTGATAGAAGAAACACATATGGTGATGGAATTACTGAAGGAATAAAAGGACTTCCTGGTATATACCCACATAAAATCACTGAAGGCGGGAAATGCTCTTACTGGTTCTATATGCTAAGGATTGATGAATCAGAGGCTAGCGTTAGCAGAGATGAATATGTTCGTGCATTAACAATGGAAGGAATTCCATGTTCAGCAGGCTACATACCCGCTTGTGTGTATGAATATGATCTGTTCGTTAATAAAAATGCGTATCCGGGAAGCGACTGTCCTTTCGGATGCAAGTTTTACGGGAAGGACATAACATACGGAAAGGGTCTTTGCCCAACTGCTGAGGAAATTCTTGCTACAACTATTAGATTGAATGTAAATGAGTTTTATACAGAAGACGACTTGAGAGATACAGTGAAGGCTATGCAAAAAGTATCAAAATATTTCAGCAGCAGAAAATAACGAGGCTAAGATGTCCCCGCTCCATCGCATATTTTCAACCATTCTGGTTGAAAATGTAAAAGAAAAAGTTGCTTCACTGCTTTATGTGAAGCAATCACAATAATGATAATTGAAAACAATTTTTAAAGCCGATATAAGTAATAGTTTTTTACGTATATCGGTTTTTTGTGTCGCAGTTATTGTTTTTACAACTCATTGTTTATACAACAGCTATAGAAACATCTTTCAATTTGCGATACAATGAAAAAAGAACTTTTTCTTCTGAAAGAGCATATTTCAACGAGCGGTTGCAGGGATTGTGCAACGATTGTATTCGGTGAGGTTTTATGAAACGAGGCATTAACAGCTTCCAGCTAAAAATTATTGCTATTATTTTAATGGCTATTGATCATACCGGGGCTATACTATTTCCGCATATTTTGGCGTATCGCATAATTGGAAGGCTTGCGTTTCCCATTTTTGCGTTTTTAATTTCTGAGGGGTACAGGCATACTCGGTCGGTAAAACGTTATATGTTAAGGCTTGCTGTGTGCGCGGTTTTGTTCCAGGTGCCTGACTGGTTTTTTGGAGTTCATTATGGGCTTAACATATTTGCAACCCTTTTCTTTGGTCTATGCGCCATTTTGGCTTTCGACAAATTGAAAGACCACGGTGTTGTTTTGCCGTGGATTGCTGCCTTTGCTATTGCGATTATTGCAGAATCTATCGGTTCTGACTATGGGGCATATGGTGTGTTTTTGATATTGACGCTTTATCTATCTTCCGGAAATATTTCTAAAATGATAATAGGCGTTGCTGTTCTCCATGCTGCATATGCTGCCTATGAGTTAATAAGCTCCTATATATCCAATGGAGTAGCAGTGTTCAGCCATTACCTTCAGATTTATTCCTTGCTTTCGTTACCGATTATAGCTTTATATAACAATGAGCGAGGTAGAAAAATGAAATATTTTTTCTATCTGTTTTATCCTCTCCATTTAATTGTTTTATACATAATTGATATGCTCATATCATAAGCTTTGAATTCCAGTTTAGAATTCCACACCTGCTAATGCTTCAAAATCAAAACTTGAATTATTGTGTTAATCAGCTATAATTAAAACATGATTTTAGTGCAGAGACTTATTCTTCTAACTTAATGAACGCATGCTTGCTATGAGGTGTCGGATGGATCGAATAAAAATTTTCAGAGTACGTTTTATACCAATGGAAGAGGTTGACATATCAAACGATGAGGTTTTGTTTCTTGATGATGATATAATGGTAACGCGATGGGATCCAATTCATCCAAGGATGGATTTTGCTAAGGGATACTCCTGTACCTACCTAAAGAAAGGTTACAAGATAAGTAAGGTTATGAATAAGGATATGGAGCTGAAATATTGGTATTGCGATGTTATCCATGCCGAAATAGATACTGCCGTGAAAACTTACAGGCTTATTGATTTGCTTCTAGATGTTAAAATATTGCCAAATGGAAAGGTCCTTGTTTTGGATTTGGATGAGCTTGCATTTGCCGTGGAGAATCAGCTTATAACTCATAGCCAGGCAGGTCAATCATTAAGGCAGTGTAATAGTTTGCTTGAGCTCGTTTATTCAGGAGAATTAATAACAGAAGTAGAGAGTATATTTTATAAATATTGTAAATAAAGTGTAGTCTCTGTTGTTATTAACTCAACTTTCCCACCTCAGCTTGCGAGTAGTATTTTGAGGCGCTGTT
>ENA-UOOK01000548-UOOK01000548.1-fermentation-metagenome-genome-assembly--contig:-NODE-548-length-49980-cov-5.754652_pt1 | contig 49980 bp, 39 predicted proteins | sample MGYA00245777_ERZ724023 | MGnify/ENA primary metagenome ERZ724023 (study PRJEB28704, sample SAMN03018312) | fermentation metagenome | biome: anthropogenic terrestrial biome; feature: soil; material...
ACCCGCGTTACTACGATTGTGGGGTCACTTCATATTGTCTTAGGTGCCTGGCACCGTTTTAGGCCCATTCGCCATTTCTCAGGACCGGGGTGCTGCTGCCGTCTTCACGGTAACCGGTTACATTTAAGTTGGGTCCGCCTACCATGAAATCGAGATGAATCATTGAATCGTTGGAACCCAGGTCTGCCCGTTCCCCCTGAGTCATCTTTTCGCCGCCGACAATAGCCTCACTGTAGGCTTTACCCAGAGCAAAGTGGCAGGATGCATTCTCATCAAAGAGAGTTGATTTGAAGGTAATGCCCATCTGAGAAATGGGTGATGAATCCGGCACCAGAGCGACCTCACCCAGTCTTTTTGCGCCTTCATCCATGTCAAGCTGGGTTTGCAGAACATCACCATTCTTGCCGGCAAAGAAGTCAACAACCTGGCCGCCCTCGAAAACGAAAACGAAGTCCTCAACCACTTTACCTGAAATCGCCAGAGGCATGCTGGATTTCAGTTTGCCTTCAGCTTGCCGGGCGTGAGGTGTGGTGAAAATCTCTTCCGTGGGCATGTTGGCCATGTAGCGGATGCCGTCGGGCGTGAGCGAAGAGCCGCCGACCCAGTTGTGTTTATCGGCCAGACCTACCTTGAAGTCCGTTCCGGGTGCTTCATAATGCAGATAGGAGAATTGCTGGTCATTAAGCCAGGTCTCATGGGCTTTGAGTTTGGCATCGTGCTCCAGCCAGGCTGCCACCGCTTCACCATCTTCACTGATCCGGCAGGCGGCGAAAATCTTGTCCCACAGCTCGTCCATAGCTTTATTCAGCGGCAAATCGGGGAAAAGAGAGGCGGCCCAGAGCTCAGAGGCTCCTGCAGCCACAGTCCACTTGATCTCGCCTGTATCCATGTACTTCATAATCGGCTCTATCGCTTTGTTACCGGCGATACTGGAACGGCGCAAGCGGTCGGGATCCACATTTTGAAACAGATCCAGCCGCGGTGCACTGATGGAAATACGGTGATATTTATTTTGCATATGTCTTTCAGCGTACTCGACCTTAAACTCCGGGTAGTGGTCAAAGACGTCATCATCCGCTTCCTCAAAGCGTCCCAGGCTCATATCGTTGTCGGACATTATAGTATCGACATCAGCGGCACCTGCCCGCCAGCAGGCACGTACGATTTCTCTGGCCAGCTGCAGATTGTCTGTGTCAGTGTTAAGTACAACCTTGTCGCCTTTTTGCACATTAACCCCGATATGCACAATAGCTTCAGCATATTTCTTCAGTTTTTCTTGATTCATAACTCACCTCTTGTTAAATAGTCTGTTAATCAGTTTATCACTAGTTGGTTTTTATGCGCTTCTTCACAAAAATGCTTGCCAAAATATGGATTATACATTTATACTAACCATATGGAATAACTTTATAACTGAATAGTGAATTAGAGGCGCGGTAAAATTGGTAGGCTGCTTTCAGGTCCGGGATCGGACAAAGCAGCTGAAGTGTTTGCCGCCGAAGAAATGAGCCGGGATCCTTCGTCTTGTTTCTGGGGGAACGGACCAAGGACGTTTCACTGTCATGCTTTGCATGGAGCGCTGTGTGTTTTTGCGAACGCATGGCGTTATTTTTTGTCAGGAGGAAAATAATGGAAGAAGCAATGATTCGTATGAGAATGAGCAAGACTGATGCCCACTACGGCGGCGATCTGGTGGACGGAGCCCGGATCCTGCAATTATTCGGCGATGTGGCTACAGAGTTGCTGATCCGCAGAGACGGCGATGAGGGGCTCTTTGTCGCTTATGATGCGGTGGAATTCACTGCCCCCGTATATGCGGGAGATTTTATCGAGGCAGCAGGCCGTATTGTTGGGGAGGGTAATACTTCCCGCAAGATGAGCTTCGAGGCCTACAAAGTGATCCGGCCCTGCCCGGACATTTCCGATTCTGCTGCAGAAGTTATCGAAAAACCGATCCTCGTCTGCAGGGCCAGCGGCACCTGTGTCGTAACTGCGGATAAGCAGCGCCGGAAAAAGTAAACAGGAGATTAGAATGAGAAAAGAATTAGCAAACAAGGTCATTATCACTGCCGCTATCAGCGGTGCGGAAGTCACTCAGGAAATGAATCCCAGCGTACCATACACCGTTGAGGAATTCGTCCGAGAAGCTAAATCTGCTGTAGATGCCGGCGCTGCCGTTATCCACCTGCATGTACGCGAAGATGACGGTAGTCCGACTCAGGATCGCGATCGTTTTGCCGAGATCATCACTGCTATCCAGGCAGCCTGCCCTGACGTAATTATCCAGCCTTCCACCGGCGGAGCTACTGGCATGACTGCGGATGAGCGTCTGCAGCCGACCGAACTCAATCCGGAGATGGCCAGTCTCGATTGCGGCACCCTGAACTTTGGCGGTGATGAGATTTTTGTCAATACAGAAAACATGATCATTGAATTTGCCGCCCGCATGCGCGAGCGTAAGATTATGCCTGAGCTGGAGTGCTTTGATAAGAGCATGATCGATATGGCCCTGCGTTTGCACAGGAAGGGCTATATTGACGCGCCCCTGCATTTCAATCTGGTTCTGGGTGTCAACGGAGGCATCAGTGCCACACCGCGCGACCTGCTTTTCCTGATCGAATCATTGCCTGCAGACGCTACTTTCACCGTCTCCGCCATGGGCCGTCAGCAATTGACGCTGAACGTAATGAGCATGCTCATGGGCGGACACGTTCGCACCGGTTTTGAAGATAATCTCATGCTGGACCGTGGTGTTCTGGCAGAAAGCAACGGCGTCCTGGTGGAACGTCTGGTGCGCATAGCCACAGAATTGAATCTCGAAATTGCAACACCGGACGAGGCCCGTGAAATTATGGGTCTGCCTTTAAGAAATAAATAGGAGGACAGAACTTATATGGCAATGGGTAATAAATATGGCAGTCATCGCGTGATCGAGCCCCAGGGATTATTGCCGCAGGCTGCACAGAAAATCGACAATAAGATGGAGATTTACGACAATGAGATTCTCATCGATGTCACAGCTTTAAATATCGATTCCGCCAGTTTTCATCAGCTGTGGGACGAGGCGAAGGCTGACGAAGCCGCTCTCAAAGCGAAAATACTCGAGATTGTTAATGAGCGCGGTAAAATGCAGAATCCGGTTACAGGCTCCGGCGGCATGCTGATGGGCAGTATCGCTGCAATCGGTCCGGCCCTGAGTGACCGGGACCTGGCTGTGGGTGACCGCATTGCTACTCTGGTCTCACTTTCCCTGACACCGCTGAAGATTGAAGAGATCACAGCTGTGCATCCGGAGATCGAACGGGTTGAGATCAAGGGTCAGGCAATTCTGTTTGAAAGCGGCATCTACGCTAAGCTGCCGGATGACATCAGTGAAAATCTGGCTCTGGCTGCCCTGGATGTCTGCGGTGCTCCCGCCCAGACAGCGCATATTGTCCAGGCCAATGATTCGGTTCTGATTCTGGGAGCCGGCGGCAAGAGCGGCCAGCTCTGCGCCTATGAAGCCATGCGCCGTGTCGGTCCCTGTGGCAAGGTTGTCGGCATGAGCCGCAGCGACCGTCCGCGAAACACTCTGATCGACAATAAGCTTGTGCATGAGTTTTTTGTAGCTGATGCCCGCAATCCTGTAGAAGTAATGGACAAGGCTCTGGCCTGCAATGATGGCAAAGAATATGACGTCTGCATCAACGTAGTGAATATTGAAGGCAGTGAAATGTCTTCGATCCTGCCTGTGCGCGAAGGCGGTCTGGTTTACTTTTTCAGTATGGCGACCAGCTTCACCCGTGCCGCACTTGGTGCCGAGGGAATCGGAAAAGATCTGACAATGATAGTCGGAAACGGCTATAGCAAAAATCACGCTGAAATCACCTTGGATATCCTGCGCCGGAGCGACGCCCTGCGTCGGATTTTTGAGGAAAATTATTTATAGATCTTTCTATAAATAGAAAGGATACGCAGTGAAAGCTGAAGATAAATATATTAATAAGAAAGGTGAGGCCAGGCGGCAGGAGCTCTTCGCTGATATTTCTGATCAGCAATGGAACGACTGGCACTGGCAGGTACGCAACCGTATCACTACTGTCGCTGAGCTGAAAAAATACCTGCCGCTGGATGATGAGGCTGTTGCCGGTGTGGAAGAAGCTCTGAAGCATTTCCGCATGGCCATCACACCTTATTATCTGTCCCTGATTGATCCGGAAGATCCTTTTGATCCCGTGCGCCTGCAGGCGGTTCCCAGTTATATGGAAAGCGTGCGCAGGGAGGAAGACTTACTGGATCCGCTGGAGGAAGACGCTGACTCACCGGTTCCCGGTCTGACCCACCGCTACCCCGACCGCGTACTTTTTTTAATCACCGACATGTGCTCCATGTATTGCCGCCACTGCACCAGAAGACGTCTGGCCGGGCAAAAAGACGGCGCGCGCAGCATCCGTGAGATTGACGCCTGCATTGATTACATCCGCAGCAAGCCCATGATCAGAGATGTAGTGCTCTCAGGCGGTGACGCTTTGCTGATGGACGAGAATCGTCTCGAATACATCATTTCCCAACTGCGCACGATCGATCACGTGGAAATAATCCGTATCGGTACGCGCACACCGGTGGTGATGCCGCAGCGTATTACCCGGCAGCTCTGTGACATGCTGAAGAAATACCATCCGATCTGGCTCAATACCCATTTCAATCATCCGCAGGAGATCACTGCAGACAGTCGCAGAGCCTGTGAACTGCTGACAGAGGCCGGTATTCCGGTGGGCAATCAGTCAGTCCTGCTACGTGGTGTCAATGATTGTGTACATGTGCAGCGCAAGCTGGTAAACGGTCTGGTCTATATCCGTGTCCGCCCTTACTATATCTATCAGTGTGACCTGTCGCAGGGGATCAGCCACTTCCGCACCCCGATCAGCAAGGGCATTGAAATTATTGAAGGCTTGCGCGGCCATACCAGCGGTTTTGCTGTTCCTACCTTTGTAGTGGATGCCCCGGGAGGCGGGGGTAAAATCCCGGTCGGCCCCAACTACATTATTTCGCAGAACCATGACCACACTGTTTTGCGCAATTACGAAGGCTTAATCACCAGCTATAAAGAACCCAGTGAATACAAGGGGGAATGCCATTGCCCGGTGTGCAGGGGTGAGGAAAAAGTTGAGCATATCGGGGTTTCCCGCCTTTTGTCCGGACAGGATCTGCACATCGTACCCAAGTATCTTGTGCGCAAGCAAAAAATCGAGGAAGGCGTAAAGTACGAATAAGTGAAAAATCCTTCTGCTGCTGAACTTATCGCTCTGAGCGGTCTGGATGATCTGTCTTCTTTGGCCATAATCGGCTTGTCCAAAAATGCCGGTAAGACCACGAGCCTGAATCATCTGATTCAGGCCTGGACTGAAGCAGAAAAAGAGCGTCCTCTGGCTCTGACTTCGGTCGGGCGTGACGGTGAAGCGAGAGATATTGTTTCCGGCATCTGCAAGCCACGGATTTATTTGCCCCATGGCCATCTGCTGGCAACTTCAGCAGCCTCGCTCAGTCGCTGTGATGCCCTGCTGGATATCCGCGAGCTGACTGGTATCCGTTCTGCTTTAGGTGAGATTGTTATCGGCAAAATGCTGAGCGACGGTTATGTGGAGCTGGCGGGTCCCTCGCAGGCATCTGAGCTGAAACACTGTGAAGCCCTGCTGCGCCAGGAAGAACCGGATTGCCTGTACATCGTGGACGGAGCTCTCTCCCGCCGGTCGCCAGCCGGCGGCGGCATTACGGAAGCTGTCCTTCTGGCAGTTTCCTATGGGAAATCGGCTGCCGCCGCTACACTGCTGGAGCGGGTAAGACATGCGGTTAAACTGCTTACACTGCCCGGTGTGGACGCAGGAGTCAGAGAGCTGATTCTCTCAGCTATATCCCGGGAAGAAGGACTCCGTGCTCTGGCCCTTGATGAAAATACCGGCAGCGTCCGCCTGCTCACCGCGGAAAGCCTCCTGGGCGAGGCTGAGCGCCTGCATGACTTTTATCGCATCAGTGACCGGCTCCTCTTCTTGCGCGGAGCTATCACTGAAGCTCTGTTGGCTGAGCTTTTGAAATTACCTGATCTGCAGGGAAAGCAGTTTGTCGTAGAGGACGGCAGCCGGCTTTTTATTGAAAAAAATACTGTGGAAAGATTGGCAGCGGCCGGGGTTGAACTGAAAGTCCTCTATCCGCTCTCCCTGCGTCTGATTAGCTTTAACCCGCAGATGGAAGACGGCAGTCCGGTAAATAATCCCGGCATAGTAGATGAATTGCGCCGGGCTGTGTCAGTTCCGGTCTATGATTTAGGACCGGCACTCGCCTGATTAGCAGAGGAAGGAAGAGCGACTTGTGATTTGTTCAGATGGAGAAAAAAGCCGCCTGGGGATTGATCAGATCCTGGAGGCTTGTGTGTGTCGGTCGCCGCAGGGCCGCGCCCTGAAGGAGCGGCAGGATTTTTACGCAGTTGCGGAGCGGGACGCCCTGCAGGCGGAATTTCAGGCGATCGCTGATATTCGTGCTTCTTTGAGTGAACTGGCTCCGGAATGGCGGTCGGTTGAAAGTGTTTTGGGCCGCTTTCGCAATCTGGCAGGCACTGTGCGCGGTGTTGAAAACGGCCGCCTGCTGGATGAAAGTGAATTATTTGAGCTTAAGCGTTGCTTTTCGCTGCTGCGGCAGCTGGCCAGTTTCCCGCAGGCACTGGCTGCTGCCAGGGTCAGCATTAAAGCGCAGGATGAGGCCGAAGCCCTGCTTAATCCGCCGGGTTTAGCGACTAAAGGTTTCCATCTTTACAGTGCTTACTCGGAAGAGCTGAGCTCAGTCAGGCATCGCAAACATCTGCTGGAGACTCGGATACTGCGGTCTCAGGGCCAGGAACGGCAGGAACTCCTGGCGGAACGTTCCCTGCTGGTAACAGAAGAGCAGCAGGAAGAACTCAGGCAGATTGGTCGCCTGACGACAGAGCTGCAGGAACATATGGGCCTTTTGCGCGATAATCTGCGTGCCGTCGCCAGGCTGGATTTCCGTCTGGCCAAGGCCAGGCTGGCTGAAAGCTGGCAGGCGCCCCAGCCGGAGATTACGACAGATGAGCTGCCGGTTCAGATTTTTCAGGCCTGGCACCCCCTGCTGCGTAAGGCTCTGGAAGCCGGCGGTGCTGAATTCACCCGCCAGTCAATCAGGCTGGAACAAGGCTCGACTGTGATCAGTGGCCTCAATATGGGCGGCAAGTCAGTAGCTCTGGAAACTTTTCTGCTCTGCCTCTATCTGCTGCAACTGGGTTACTGTCCGCCTTGTGAAAAAATCAGCAGTCCCCTCTTCGATTTTTTCATTTATATGGCTGAAAATCCGGGCAGCGCAGTCGCAGGTCTTTCTTCTTTCGGCATGGAAGCCGCCCGCTTACGCGAATACTTCCGCCTGATAGAAAGTGGCCGGGCTTTAATTGTGATGGATGAACCCTGCCGCGGAACCAATCCGCATGAGGCGACAGCTATTGTCAGAGCAATCTGCCGGATTTATGCCGCTACTGATTCCTGTCTGCTGCTGGCGACGCATTATGAAGTCCCGGCAGGCACAGGAATTTATCATTATCAAATTCGGGGGCTGGGCGATTTGTCTGAGGCTAAGGCAGCCCGGCTGGCGGTCGGCTCTGCTGCTGCAGACGAGACCATCAGCACTGCCTGCAGCATTGAGCGTGAAGACCTTGAGGCAGTGAAAGCTATCAGTAAATTGATGGACTACCGGCTGGTAAAGCTTGAAGATGAAACAGCTGTGCCGGCAGGTGCTATCCGCATTGCGGAGTTGCTGGGTGTCGATGAAGAGCTTCTGAGTATTATGCGGGACGCCTACGCGGAGCTGGACCTATAGGTAAATACATTGTTTGTTGTCTGCATAGTTTGGTGCCATGCATAGTTTGGTGCCAGGCACAAAATTATGCAAGAAGGAGAGTTAATGGCTGAATTAAGATTAGATTGGGATAAGGTAGATCAGGCGCGGGCAGCAGCCGCTGAAATCGCCCGTGACACTGAAGAAAAGCTGTCCGCTTATACCACAGTAACAGTGGAACGGTCGGTCGCGAGGCTTTTCGGCGTTGATGGCGTGGATGATCATGAAGTTCCCCTGCCCAACAGACTGGTGGACATCCTGCTGGAGAAAAACCTGCTGGGCTACGGCACAGCCTACTATATTGGCCGGGCAGCCCTGGGTCACGGGCTGGAAGCGCAGGAGTTTGCAGAAGCGGTGGCCGGCGGTCAGCTGGATCCTGCCCGGCTCCTGCCGGTTGACCCTTTTGAGCTGAAGTTATGGATCGATCAGGCAGCCGCAAAAAGCATGGTCAGGATTAGGGCCAACCGTCTCTGGCGTGAACAGCAGCTGGACAAGTACGGTGAGCACGACGGGCCCCTCCTCTATGTCATTGTGGCCACAGGTAATATTTTTGAAGATATGGTGCAGGCTCAGGCAGCGGTAAAACAGGGAGCGGATATTATCGCTGTTATCCGCAGCACCGGGCAGAGCCTGCTGGACTTTGTGCCTTACGGGGCAACGACCGAAGGCTTCGGCGGCACCCTGGCCACGCAGGAAAATTTCCGTCTGATGCGGGCGGCTCTGGATGAGGCCGGGGCTGAAGCGGGGCGTTACATTCGTCTCTGTAATTATTGTTCCGGGCTCTGTATGCCGGAAATCGCTGTTATGGGTGCTCTGGAGCGACTGGACGTCATGCTGAATGACGCGCTCTACGGCATTCTTTTCCGCGATATTAATATGCAGCGAACCCTGATTGACCAAGCTTTCTCCCGCATGGTCAATGGCGCTGCCGGCATCATTATCAATACCGGCGAGGACAATTACCTGACTACTGCCGATGCCTATGAGCAAGCCTATACTGTACTGGCATCTCAGTTCATCAACGAACAGTTCGCCAAACGCGCCGGCATGCCGGAAGAACAGATGGGTCTGGGTCATGCTTTTGAAATGGATCCCAAGCTGAAAAACTCCTTTGTTTACGAGCTGGCGCAGGCTCAGATGGCGCGTCAGATTTTTCCACATGCTCCCCTGAAATATATGCCGCCGACAAAATTCAAGACCGGCAATATCTTTCAAAGCCATGTGCAGGATACGCTCTTCAATATGGTTAGCGTTTTAAGCAAGCAGAAAATACATCTTCTGGGCATGCTGACGGAAGCTATCCATACTCCCTTTATGTCGGACCGCGCCCTGTCTCTGGAGAATGCCTCCTACGTCGCCCGCAGCATGGCGGCTTTGTCGGATGATGTGGAAATCAAGGAAGGCGGCATGATGGAACAACGGGCAGACCTGGTCCTGACCGAGGCCTTGCAGCTCTTGCAGAATATTCAGGCTAACGGCATGTTCCAGACCCTGGCAGAAGGAGAGTTTGCCGGCATCCGGCGTGATCCCGACGGCGGTAAAGGTCTGGAGGGAGTGGTCTATCAGGAGGAGGCTTACTACAATCCCTTTATTAAACTCTGCCGGGATGAAGAAGCTGAGATCATGGCCGGTTTCCTGGAAAAAAGGAAGGAGGGTCAGAATGAATAAAGCAGACTCGGCAGCCGACAAGAGAATTCAGGCTGACCTTTCGCGGCTAAAGCCCTACGGCGACACAATGAATGACGGCAAGGTGCAGCTGTCCTTCACCCTACCTGTCCCCGACGATGAAAAGGGTCAGGAAGCCGCCAGAAGAATGATCATGAGTATGGGTCTGTCTGACCCGATTATCACCTGGCACCAGGCACTGGAAGCTGGTTTTACCTATTACGTCGGTTACGGCTCACTGGAAAAATCCATTGACTATAACAAGATCCAGGTAGCGACAGTGGATATAGAAGTTATGAGCATGGAAGAGACCAATGATTTCATCCGCCGGCACTTCGGGCGCAAACTGAAAGTGATCGGTGCCAGTACAGGCACCGATGCTCATACCGTCGGCATTGACGCCATTATGAATATGAAAGGCTATGCCGGTCACTACGGTCTGGAACGCTACAGCATGCTCGATGCCAAAAATCTCGGCAGTCAGGTCAGCAATGAAGATTTTATCCGTGCCGCTCTGGACTTTGAAGCCGATGTGCTGCTGGTGTCACAGACAGTCACGCAGAAAAACATACATGTACAGAATCTGACGGAGCTGGTCGAATTGCTTGAAGCCGAAGGCTTGCGGGAACGCTTCCTTCTCGTTATCGGGGGTCCGCGTATCAGTCACGAGCTGGCCAAAGAGCTGGGTGCAGATGCCGGTTTCGGTCCCAACAAATACGCCGATGATGTCGCCAGCTATTTTTGCAAAGAATTATTGGAACGAAAAGAGGCCGGTCTCTGACCTGGTCACTAGTTTCAGGAAACAAGCGGCTACAGGCCTTAAAAAGGCTGAAAGATAAGAAAAGAGAGAGGGCAAAATGCGATCAAAATTAACTGCTTATGAAGAAATTGTCAAAAGGGTAAAGGACGGAATGCAGATTATGATCGGAGGTTTCCTGGCTGACGGGTCGCCGGAACTGCTGATCGACGCCGTCATTGAAAGCGGCGCCAAAAACCTGACCATAATCGGCAACGATACAGGGGTTCCCGGACGCGGTATTGCTCGTCTGATCGACACTGATCAGGTTGACAAAGTTATTGCCAGCCATGTCGGGCTTAATCCCAAAACGACGCAAAGGTCTATTGAAGGATCTCTGGACCTGCAGCTCGTAGCCCAGGGGACGCTGGCAGAACAAATCCGCTGCGCCGGTGCCGGTCTCGGCGGGGCTCTTACCCCTACCGGCTTAGGGACTGAAGTCGCTGCAGGAAAAAGAATTATTGAAGTTCAGGGAAAATCCTACCTTCTGGAAGAGCCTCTGCGGGCTGATCTTGCCTTGCTGAAATCATCTATTTCTGATGAGTTCGGCAACTCTTTTTACGAGGGCACCTGCAAGAACTTCAATATTGTGATGGCCTATGCAGCAGATCTGGTTATGGTCGAATGTGACCACCTGGTTGACATTGGCGAAATGAACCCGAATCTTGTAGAAACCTCCGGCATTCTGGTCGATCATCTGATTAAAGGAGCTAAATGTGAGTAATAGTATTTCTGTAAAAGATATAATCGCAAAAAAAGCGGCGGGAGAATTATTTGACGGTGCAGTAGTCAATCTCGGTATAGGTTTACCGGAGCTGGTAGCTTCTTATATCCCGGAAGATGTGGAAGTCATCCTGCAGTCAGAGAACGGTATTCTCGGCATGACCGAACTCGAAGGCGAGCCTGCGGAAGATCATAGCTGTTTCAACGCCGGCGGCAAGTGCGTCAGCTACAAGGCCGGCAGCATGCTCTTTGACAGCGTAACTTCCTTTATGTTCATCCGGGGCGGCCACATTGATATCGCTATCCTGGGCGCTTTGCAAGTTGATCAGACGGGCAGTCTGGCCAGTCATGAAATCCCCGGGAAATTTATCCCCGGCATGGGTGGAGCTATGGATCTGGCCGCAGGTGCCAAAAAGCTTATCGTAGCTACTTCACATACGCAAAAGGGCAAAGCAAAATTATTGGAAAAAATCACTTTTCCTGCTACAGCTGTCAATTGTGTTGATACGATTATCACTGAGCTCTGCATCATCGACATCATTGATGAGAGATTTGTTGTGCGGGAAATGTCGGCCGATATCAGCAAAGAGGAACTGCAGGAGTTAACAGGAGCTCCTCTTGTTTTCAACTCATAGGCCACAGAAGCATTAAGCATAAAAGGGAGGTAGTTAATGAAAGTCTTTTTAGCAGGCAGCGGAACCATGGGATCGGGCATCGCGCAGGTTTTTGCCCAATACGGGAATGAAGTATACCTGTACAATCGCAGGCTGAGCTCTGTGGACCGCGCTTATGCAAAGGTTGAAAAACAACTGAAACGCCAGGCGGATAAGGGGCGCCTGACCGCTGAAGAAGTCACGTCTGCCCTGACTTTGCTGAAGAAAACAGACGCCCTGGAAGATGCTGCCGGCTGTGACCTCGTGCTTGAGGCAGTCATCGAAAACATGGAGGTCAAGTACGATCTGTTCCGCAAACTGGATCAGATCTGCCGTCCTGACTGTCTCTTCTGCAGTAATACTTCTTCACTTTCAATCACTGAAATGGCCTATGGCCTTGAGCACGAAGAAAACTTCCTCGGCCTGCACTTTTTCAATCCGGCTCCGGTGATGAAGCTGGTAGAGATTGTCAGGGGGGCCAACACTGCTCCTGAGAGCATTGCCCGCGCCAAAGAAATCACTCTGGCCATCGAAAAAGAAGCGGTCGAAGTCAAGGAATCGCCCGGCTTTATCGTCAATCGTATTCTTATTCCAATGATCAATGAAGCCTGTGACCTCTACTATCAGGGAATAGCAACTGCTGAAGACATCGATACCGCTATGCGCTTCGGAGCCAACCATCCGATGGGTCCGCTGGCCCTGGGCGATCTGATCGGCCTTGACGTTGTTCTGGATATTATGAATATACTCTATGAAGAAACCGGTGATTCCAAGTACCGCGCCAGCCTGCAGTTAAAGAGCATGGTACGTGCAGGAAATCTGGGGCGAAAGAGCGGCAGGGGCTTTTACGACTACAAAAAATAATTGAAAGCGGGCAGGATCCGGTGACAGATCTTGCCATGATGCCGGCAGGCTGGCCAAGGAGTAGACAATGACATTAATTAATCTTGAAGTAAAAGATAAAATCGCCCTGCTGACCTTGAACAGGCCGGAGGCCCTGAATGCATTGAATTCCGACTTGCTGGGTGAACTCCATGCCCAGCTGAAGCAATTGGAGGAAGAGGAGGATTTGCGCTGCCTGATTGTGACCGGTTCCGGTGAGAAAGCTTTCGCTGCCGGCGCCGATATCAGTGAGATGGCGGAGATGGATCCCGACCAGGCGGAAGAGTTTTCTTCTTGCGGGCAGAAGGTATTTACCTGTCTGGCAACTTTCCCCTGCCCGGTCATTGCAGCAATTCACGGTTATGCCTTAGGGGGCGGTTTTGAACTGGCGCTGGCCTGTGATATCAGAATTGCTGCTGATACTGCCCGCTTCTCCTTCCCGGAAACAGGTCTGGGCATCATGCCAGGTTTTGGCGGCACCCAGCGGCTGGCTCGTCTGACACAGGCTGCTTACGCCATGGAGCTGATCTTTACCGGACGCCGCATCAAGGGAGAAGAAGCTCTGGAAAAGGGTGTCATTAATCGTCTGGTGCCTGCAGCCGAGTTAATGGATGAAGCATTGAAAATGGCTGAAAGCATCGCTGCTAAAGCTCCTCTTGGCATACGCATGGCTAAAGAAGCGATGCGGCTGGGTCTGGATCTTGAGCTTGAATCAGGTCTGCAAGTTGAAGCTGAGCTGTTCGCCAGGTGTTTCGCCAGTAGCGACCAAAAAGAGGCCATGCGGTCTTTTTTAAAAAAATAGCAGCTGCTGCTACGAGCGGACTGCCTGTTAGTTTAGTCCGGTCTTAACTTTCGGAAGAAAGAAAGAAGGGCATCCTGGCCGGGATGCCCTTCTTTTATTTAACGGCTGTTATTTCTGCCATCTATTTAAGATTAATCTTCAAAGTTGATGTCCAGATAACCCCGATTTTTCGCTGCTTCCTCGCGTTTAGGCAGTTCAAGCTTCAGCACACCGTTTTTGTAATTGCCTGTAATCTTCTCCTGATCAATGTCTCTGATGTCGAAACGTCTGCTGTAATTATAAGTGCATCTTTCCTGGAGCAGGTACTCATCCTTGGTCTCCTCGCGCTCATCCTTGCGGTCAACATTGATGGTCAAATAATTCTCGTCTAAAGAAACTTTGATGTCATCCTTGCTTAAACCGGGCAGGTCACAGGTCAACTCATAATAATCTCCCCGATCGACAATATCAGTAGACATTGTCGTGTCAAATACATCAAAGAAATGATCAAAACTGTGATCAAAACCACGATTGAAGTTTTCCATTAAACGACGATTTCTACGTGCAAAAGGTACCATACTAAACATTATTTTTTCCTCCTGGAACTAGTTTCTTACTTAGTGTTCAAGTCTTTTTCCTTACTTAATAGTATAGAAGAAAAGTTTGACTATTCTAGTCCTATAATGTGAACAATTATGATAATCAGATAAAATAACGTCGTTTGTTGCGGCTGGCTGTGCCATATTCGATAGCTTTGGTCGGGCAGTGATTAATGCAGGCCATGCAATGCGTGCAGTTATCAGTCCACTGCGGACGCAATGCACCGCTTTCATTCTCTGCCATGACGATGCAGTTTAGCGGGCAGATGAGTTCGCAGACTCTGCAGCTGCTGCATCTGTCATCGGCATAAAAGGCTCTGCTTTTGACCAGGAATTTGTAGAAAATCGGATTGACCACAGTTGATAACAGGAAGGACCGTTTACAAAGCGCAGGATCCGGAAGGAGCGGGCTGCCGGCCCTGATCGCTGCCGCAGCATTTTTCGCTTTGACCTCACCGGCCTTAATCAGCCGCTTGGCCTCAGCTTCATCCGGGATAGCAAACATGGCCGTGTAGTTTTCCGGCATCAGGATAGTGGCAAGCCCCATATATGTCGCGCCCAGGTCCCGGCACAGGCGGCGCAGATACTTCTCACTGCCGCCAAAACCCGATCCGGCCGTGGCTACAAAATACAGCTGGCGCTGCTTTAGCTGCCTGGCACTGGCTGCCAGGAAACTTGTCAGCAGGCGCGGCTGCCGCCAGGCATAGGTGGGGTGAACGAAGACAAGTACTTCATCTTTATCGTCCGGCAAAGGCAGGGGCTGTGAGCATTCGATCAACTCCCTGCCCTTCTGAAAACAACAGTTGTCCTTAAAGAATTTATTCAGACTGAAAAGCTTCTGGCCGCTTTCACGGGCAATCAGTCTGGCCACATGCCTGCTGTTGCCGCTGCCGCTAAAATAGTAAATCACAGCAATATCCTCCTCTTTTATTATATCAGCTAAGCGGGCGGCCGGCTGCCGCTGCCGGCGGAAAACTGCTGACAGCTTACTTGCAACTGCATCGCCGGCAGTGGTAAGATCGCTGGGAAAGCGAGTGTATTATATGCAAAAAACTGAGAGGCTTATCTTAGCCAGCAAATCGCCGCGGCGGCAGGAATTACTGGGCATGCTTACACGGCAGTTCACAGTGATCACTGCTGATGTCAATGAGGCCAGGATCTGTAAAGAGTTTTCAGATCAGCGTGACAAGTTCGCGGACTACAACAGTCTGGCAGCGGAAATGGTCCGGGCCTTAGCAGCTGCGAAAGCCACAGCCGTGGCCACGGCTGTGGCGCCGCTGGCAGACAGGGTGATCCTGGCTGCAGATACTATTGTCGTTCTCGATGAGGAAGTCTTAGGCAAGCCCCGCAACAAGGATGAGGCCAGAGAAATGCTCTATCGGCTGAGCGGCCGCGACCATCAGGTTTTCACCGGTGTGCACATTCTGACCCAGAGCCGGAGTGAGAGTTTCCATGCTGAAGCAAGAGTGCGTTTTTTCCCTCTGGATGATTTTACCCGCCAATGTATTGACTTCTATGTAGCCGGCGGCTCCTCTCTGGATAAGGCCGGTGCCTATGGGATCCAGGACGAGGGTGCTTTTTTTGTTCAATCTATCGACGGCGACTTCTTCACGGTAATGGGGCTGCCGGTCGCTGAAACAGTGCGTCGTCTGTATAAATACATCCCCGAAGTATTTTTTTAACTGAGACTATTCTAAAATTAAAAACGCCCCGGCTGCTGAGTGCAGGAGCCGAGGCGTTTTTTTGTGTCTAATATTGAATTAAGCTTCAGTTTCTTTAATTCTTTTCTGGGCCAATTCCAGATTATCGCCGTGCTTCACCAGCAGCATGAATACGAAGGCAAAGGCGAAGCAGATAATCGAAAAGGCAAAGAGATAGGCATGGCTTTTAAGAATGTCCTGAAGAAAGCCGTAAAGAATCGGGCTGACGATGGCAGAAGTAAAGGAAAAGAAATAATAATAGCCGGTGAAAGTGCCGACGGTTCTGTTGGAAGAGAATTCCAGAACCATGGGCAGGGAGTTGATGTTGACGAAAGCCCAGCAAATCCCGCCGGACATGAGCAAGACCTGTACCAGCCACTGCTGGGGCCGTGCCAGGATCGGCAGGAAGAGCAGACAGATGCCGAGCAAGCCCAGCAGGATCGTGCGCCTGCGTCCGATTTTCTGACCCAGGATGCCGGCCGGAATCGCAAAAGCCAGGAAAGTCAGGGAAAAGCCGGCCAGCATCATGGTGGCTGAACCGCCGCTGATTCCATAAGTGTTGGTCGCGAAGATAGTAAAAAACGCTTCGATGGCATTAAAACCCATGAACCAGGAAAAGACCGCCAGCAGCAGGAAGAGCAGGCTGCGCTTTTCCGCCCGGGGCAAATTGAGGAAAGCGGCGAAACTGTGTTTCTTGCCATCAGTGCTGACGGATTCTTCCTCATCTTTGGCGTGCGGGTCATCAGCCAGAGCAGCACGCGCCTGGTAAGCCCAGCGGTTGGCCAGGGTATTCCTGATCGGAATATTGTGTTCTTCTCTGTAAGCGAGGGAGTCGGGTTCGCGTACAAATTGCAGCAGGATAAAGAGAGCGACCATCATGAGAACGGACGCAAAGAAAAAAGCGAAAAACTTATCATCTCTGATATCGGACAGGATGCCGCCAACGAAGAAGGCCAGAATGGAGCCGATCCCGCCCATCATGTTGATGACACCGTTGGCCTTGCTGCGCAGGGGTCTGGCAGTTACGTCAGGCATGAGCGAGATGACCGGGCTGCGCCACAGGGACATGACCAGATTGAAAACAATGATGGCTCCCATAAAGGCCCGGAGGCTTTGCTGCAGAGGGGCCAGAGAGAAAAACAGGGCGCAGATGGGAATTCCGAAAATGATCCAGGGCAGGCGCCGGCCGACACGAGTGCGGGTTTTGTCACTGGCTGCACCGACCAGGGGCTGAAAAATAACGCCGAAGAAGTTATCGATCGTCATGATCGTGCCGATTAAGACGCCGCTCAGCTGGAAGCGTTGCTCCAGAATGAGCGGTACCTGTGAATTGTAAATGCTCCAGGCCAGACTGGAAGCCAAAAAACCGAAGCCGATCAGGAAGATCTGCTTGTAGTTCAGTTTCAGTCCGGCTGTAGCTGTTGAGTTTTGCTTTGACATGTACCACCTCTTCTTCTCCTGTATTTAAGATATTTACTTTGAATTTGCATAACTTAATGGCACCGTCATGGCACCGTCAGCAGGTCCAACAGGCCTGAGTTTTTCAGAGACTGCAGGGCGGACAGCCCGCCATCTTTGAGATACTGATCTCGCAGCTCGATCGCTCTGGCCGGTAAATTAGTCATAATGACGTCCACGTTCAGGAGCAAGGCGCTGTTAAGGAAAACTTCTTCATCAATGGTCCAGACATTTACTTTGAGCCCCGCCTCATGGCAATTTTTCACCAGGTCGGGCACCTGCAGGTTGTTGAACATGGGATGGATGGCCCCCACACCGCAGCCACCGGCATAGACATGGGGATCATATAAAACCTCAGAATAAAGCAGACCCGAAATTTCTCCGAAACCCATAGCCGCCATTTTTTTCATGGACATGTGATTGAAGGAACTGAAGCGGACCTGATCAAGGATGCCAGCTTTTTCCACCAGTGCCAGAACTTCTTCTTCCATGCCCGGATAAAAAATATTGCTGTTCTTCAGCTCGATATTGAGTTTAAGATCTGTGCCTTTGATGAATTCCACCACTTTTTCTAAGAGCGGTATATGATGCACTCCCGCCTCCGGTCTGTTCGCTGCCACGTTCAGCTGTTGAAGGTCAGCCCAGTTGAGTGTTGCCAGATAAGCATCGTGTCCGGTTAAGCGTTTAAGATTTTCATCATGATAAACTAGCAGCCTGCCATCGCGGCTGCGCTGAACGTCGAGTTCAATACCTTCAGCTTTGTCAGCCGCTGCCTGTTCAAAAGCAGCCATAGTATTTTCCGGCTGACTTTTGCTTGACCCTCTGTGTGCCCAGATTTCACTAGCCATGTCTTCCTCCTGACAAGTCGGCCCACAAGAAAGCTGCAGCCGACACATTCTTATCTTGCTTTGGTCCCGAACAGTTCTTATCAAGCAGCTATTCAGACTATGTCTTAACTCTAACATTAATTAATTATTAAAGGGCAGGCAGTTTGATCCGAGCTAGGCAAAAATAAAAAATGTATAATTCTTTCAACCTGTGTCGGGAACTGGCAGAATAGAAAGTATATTCTGCATTTATCAGGAGGATACTCTATGAAGAAAATTTTGTTCTACGGTATGACCGGTGAGAAGATGTGTTTTCAGCACATTTTTCTCAATGCAATTGATTTGCAGGAGGCAGGCTACAAGGTGAAAATCATTTTTGAAGGTGCTTCTGTGAAATTGCTGCCGCAATTTCATAACGAAAAAAATCCTCTTTATCTTAAAGCCCGGGAGCTTGGGCTCATAGCCGGTGTCTGTCTGGCCTGTTCAAGAGTAATGGGTGTTTACGATGAAAATAAGGAGATCGGTCTGCCACTGCTTGCTGATATGTCAGGACATGCAGGTATCAGGCTTTATCTGGAAGACGGCTATCAGGCCGTGAGTATCTAGCCTGCCTGGTGCCTTAATTTTCCCGCCTTATGCTTTCTATGCGCTGATTGATTTTCTGTTTAAAAAGCGCAAAGTAGTGCTGATGCCTTTTATTTCTCATGTTAGGAAAGGCCTGACTGATGCGCTTCACCTGGCCGCGGGTGAAGGAGCTTATCATCTTAAGGCGCTCTTCCTTGTCGGTATAGAGGGCCAGGAGCTCTTCATCTTCTGCTGACAGCTGATCTCCGGCCTTTTCCATAACATCTTTGAGTGAGACCCACTCTGTTTTAAAGAGTTCAGCGAGAGGTTTATAGCCAGCTTGCGCCGGCTGTACAGCTTCCAGTTTCTGTCTGAACTCCTTGTAGTTACGCTCAAGGGTACGCAGGGTGCCATTGAAGCTGAGCAGGCCGTACACCGTCAGTACAAAATCTGCCAGAAAGATGCCGGCTAAGATGAGAGCAATGATCGGCCTGCCTGCCCGGGGTATCACGCTAATCAGGCGCGTAGCCAGAGGATAGAGAAGTTTAACCCCCAGAACCGCCAACACCCCGAACATAAGGGAGAATTGCAGGCAAACCCGGCCATTCAGGTTAAATTTTCGTTCTGAATAGTCCCACCAGCGCGTTTGAAAGGCAAGCTCTAAGACATAAGATGTCAAATATTCCAGGACAGTTGTTGCCAGCATTCCCAATAAAAAAAGCAGAAGGATATTATCACGAAAAGGCGCCAGCAAGTAGACGACAATAAGACCGCCGAAGCCATATACCGGGCAAATAGGACCGTTGAGAAAGCCACGATACACAAACTTTTTTTCCGCGACACTGCAAAAAACTGTTTCGCAGAGCCAGCCGACAAAGCTAAAAAGGATAAAATAAATTATGACATCATACATTCAATTACTACCACACATCTATAAAAGGGGGCATCTCCTGCGAGACACCCCCTCGTGATTCAGCTCTTTTTGCTCACTGTCAGATGATCAAGTTCTTCATCCAAGTCAACATAGGCCAGATCTCCTGCTCTGATGACACCGTCCAGGAGGGCCTCGGAAAAGCGGTCTTCGACTTCAGACTGGATCAGGCGGCGCAGCGGTCTGGCACCGTATTGAGGTTCATAACCCTTGTCAGCCAGCCAGTCCTTGGCCCGGTCACTGACTTCTGTCATCAGGCCGATGTCAGCTACACGTGCGGCGACTTGTCCCAGCATGATATCAACAATCTTACGCATAACGTCTTTGTCCAGCATGCGGAAGAAGATAATCTCATCCACGCGGTTAAGGAATTCCGGACTGAAGCTGCGGCGCAGTTCCTGCATGGTCTGGTCGCGGGCTTCTTCGTAGCTCCGGCCGCCAAAGGATTCGGATGCTCTGGAGGCATCCACACCCACTGTGTCATCAGTGGAGAAGCCGATGCGGGTACGGTTATCAGTCAGGAAGCGGGCACCGATATTCGAGGTCATGATAACGATGGTATTGGTAAAGTTCACCACCCGGCCCTGACCGTCAGTCAGGCGGCCATCTTCCAGGATCTGCAGCAAGGCATTCAGCACATCCGGGTGGGCTTTTTCAATCTCATCAAAGAGTACAACCGAATAGGGCTGGCGGCGTACCAGCTCTGTCAGCTGGCCACCCTCCTCATAGCCTACGTATCCCGGAGGCGAACCGATCAACTTGGAGACATCGAACTTCTCCATGTATTCAGACATGTCAAGACGAATCATGGAATCTTCATTGCCGAACATTGCTTCAGCTAAAGCTTTGGCCAGCTCCGTCTTGCCGACACCGGTGGAACCGAGGAAAATAAAGGAACCGGATGGGCGTTTCGGATCTTTCAGTCCCAGACGTCCGCGGCGGATAGCCTTGGCCACTGCCGTAACTGCCTCATCCTGACCCAGAACGCGTTTTTTGAGCTCAGCTTCCAGATTGCGCAGACGATCTGCGTCATCTTCGGTCAGCTTCCGCACCGGAATATTGGTCCAGCTGGAGACAATATCCGCTATGTGTTCAGCAGTCAGGACCGGCCAGTCCGAAGGATCATCCTTTACTTCAGCACTTTCCAGCTCGGAAATTTTGCTCTCGATCTTCTCACGTTTAGTCTTCAGTTCGGCTGCCTTCTCAAAATCTTCATTTTTAACGGCTGCTTCGGTCTCACTTTCAGCCTGCAATAATTGCTCTTTCAGCTCTTTAATTTGTGATTTTGAGCTGCCGGAGCCTGTGTTGATCCGCAAGCGGGAGGCAGCCTCATCAATCAGGTCAATAGCTTTATCCGGCAGGAAGCGGTCCATAATGTAGCGGGTAGACAGCCTGACAGCGTCTTCGATCGCTTCATCGGAAATCTTCACCCTATGGTGGTTTTCATAAACAGATCTCAGTCCATACAGGATCTGTACCGCATCCTCCTCACTCGGTTCACCCACTGTGACCGGCTGGAAACGGCGTTCCAGAGCTGAATCTTTTTCGATATATTTACGATACTCATCCAAAGTTGTGGCGCCGATTACCTGAACTTCACCCCGGGCCAGCATCGGTTTCAAGATATTGGAGGCATCCATGGAGCCTTCTGCGGAACCGGCACCAACCAAAGTATGCAATTCGTCGATAAACAGAATTACATCACCGGCCTCAACAGCCTCATCAATGCCCTTCTTCAGCCGCTCTTCAAACTCGCCTCTGTATTTGGAACCGGCAAGCATGCCGGTCAGATCCAAAGAGACCAGCCGCATACCTTGCATGATATCAGGGACATCGCCGTCGGCGATTTTTTGAGCAATGCCCTCGGCAATGGCTGTTTTACCAACTCCGGGCTCACCAATCAGCACCGGGTTATTCTTGGTCCGGCGGCAGAGTATCTGCTCAACCCTGTTTATTTCCTGTTCACGGCCGATAATCGGATCAAAATGTCCTTCTCTGGCCAGCTGGGTCAGGTCTGTGCTGAAATTATCAAGATTAGGTGTCTTTGTTTCCGCTTTATTCTGCTCAGAGGGACTGGCTGAAGACCCGCCTGGTCCGCGTCCCGGACCGGCACTCATACTTTCGCCGGCACCGGCCTTCATCCCGTCAGCTATCTGGGCGTAAAGGTCGCGCGAAGATATACCCAGTTCACGCAGGATACGTACCGCCACACTGTCATTTTCGCGCAAAATCCCCAGCATGAGGTGTTCCGGTTCAATGGCACCATCAGGTGAAGACTGTGCTTCTCTGGCTGCTAAATTGAGCACCAGCCGTGTGCGCGGTGTCATCATTGATATAATCTGATTACCGTCAATAGACTTGGCATCAGTTTCCTCAATCTGAATCGGCTCTTTCTGATTGAGCGCAATTAAATTTCTTTGCATCAGGTCGACGTCGAGACCGGCTGCCCTTAACTCTTCTGCAGCCTGACCGCCGCCTTCGGCGATAATACCGTATAAAATATGCTCTGTTCCGATATATGATGTATTAAAGGAACGAGCAGAATGCCAGGCAAAAGCTAAAACTTCTCCGGCTCGTTGTGAAAATCTGATCATCATATTTCCTTCCCCCTTATTAGTTCTGTTTATTAAAAACTTCACGTATGAACTGAGCGCGCTGCTCGGCTATCTGATTCTGATTCAGCTCTTGTCCTGCCCGGAGTTGAATACTGCCGGCCCCGCACTCGATAAAAACCTGCTGCCAGCTTTGATAGTCAAGTTCATCTAAAACAGCTGTCGCAATCCCCAGACGCACTGAGGACAGATTGCTCATCGCTTCGTCATAGCTGATTCTGCGCGCGGATTTTAAAAGACCATAGGCACGATACACTTCATCTTCCAGGGCCAGAGGATCTTCTTGCTGCAAAAGCAAACGGTACTTCCGTTCCTGGCTGACCAGTTCCTGACTCAGCTGAATCAGACCTTTGACTATTTCAGCTTCAGTAAAGCCAAGGGTAACCTGGTTAGAGATCTGTATCATATCGCAGATGGCTTCTGATCCTTCACCGGCTGCCCCCCTGACCGTGTAACCAGCCTGAGCCAGCTGTTTTGACAGTTGCTTCAGCAGGTTATTTCGCATCAGCAGCGGCAGATGCAGCATCACGGAAACCCGCAGGCCGGTCCCGGTATTGGTGGGACAGGTCGTAAGATAGCCCAGTTTATCGTCATAAGCAAAGGGCAGCTCTTTCTGCAGAGCGGCTTCCAGCTCGTCCGCCTCCTTCAGGGCTGCTTCCAGAGCAAATCCCGCCCGCATACTTTGTATCCGCAGGTGATCTTCCTCGTTAACCAAAACCCCACTTTTTTCATCAGAAAAAAGCAGCAGAGAACGGGGCAAATCATCTTTGAGCATATTGCGGCTGATCAGCCTGCGCTCTGCTAAAGCCAGCTTATTGATATCATCCAGCGATTCCAGGGGCACATTTATCAGTCCGCGGCCGCTGGTCTCGGCTACGGTGCTGAAGGCATCCTGCACCCGGTCCGTCACTGCTCCGGCTTCAGCAGCAGTCAGCCGCCAGGGGAAATGAGTATCACTGAGGTTTCTGGCCAGACGGACACGAGAGGAGACAACAACATCAGCCTCGGCTCCCTGTTCTAAATACCAGCTCATTATTCTGCCTCCTCCTCAGCCCCGGATTCGGATTCGGGTTCGGATGGAGAATCGGCTGAAAGCTCCTCAGCTTCTGTTGAGGCTGCCTGTTCCCTCTCTTTGATTTCATCCCGCAGCCGGGCTGCCTGCTCATAATCTTCTGCTGCAATCGCTTTTTGCTGTTCCTGACGCAGCTGAGCAATCGGATCAGCAGCTGTTGCAGTTAAGTTCTGTGCTTCATCTGCAAATTTCGCACCGGCCAGAACTTCAGCTGCCGGCTGACAGGTATGTCCCTGCACACGTTGAAAGACGGGTTGCAGCACTTTGCTGAAAACTTCATAACACCGGGGACAACCGAGAAAACCCTGCTTAAGCAATTCTCTCTCCGTCAAACCGCAATTCGGACATTGCAGACTTTCTCTGGTCTGAACACGCTGCCGGGGATAAGTGAAACCCGAAGGTCCCCAAAACATGGAATTAAAGAAGTCGCCGAAAATATCACTAAAGGACGAGTGACTGCTTTGTTCCATTTCCTGAGCACATACAGAACAGAGATTGTATTCAGTAATCTGGTTATTGTGTGACTGCTTCACATGTACGCTGGCTTCGCGTAATTGGCAATTTTCACATAGCATTTTATTCTTATTCCTCCTTTGTCAGCGCGGCGAGGCTGGTTAGCATATTGCGAAAAATAGTAGCCCGCAAGAGGTCGCGCTCATCTGAATCTAAAAAGTTCAGTGATTTATTGGACAGAGCTGCCCGCATTACCTGTTCAAGCTTCTGAGAAATGATCTCCTGCTCACTCAGGCTGCGCAAAGCGATGAAGGCCTCCTGCTGTCCCAGATAGGTATCGCTATATTCAACTAATTGCATCAGCTGCTGAGCATTCGATGCATTGGTAACCCTGCGAATGCGAATGGAACCACCGCTGCCGCGACGACTCTCCACCAGATAACCGTGCTGTGTCTTAAAACGCGTTTCAATCACATAAGAAATCTGAGATGGAACTACGTTTAGTTTCTCAGCAAAAGCATTGCGGGAAATCTCGCAGTAGCCGCCATGCTCCAGCAATAACTTTTTTATCATTTGTTCAATATAATCAGATTTACTGGCCATGCAGATACTCGCCCTCTCGCTAATATTTCACTAAAAATATTTAGTCTTTAACTTTTTTTGTCCTTTATAAATATAGCACTTGGGACTTAGATTTTCAAGAATAAGGCAAGGGACAGGTAACCTCAGTTACTCGTAAAAAAAGGACTGTTCCGCTAGGAAACAGTCCTCAGTTAACTATTGATTTAGCTATTCTTTAATCGTCGGAAGGCAGGATGAAAAGGTCGTCGTCCGCCAGTAGGTCAGCAGCGCTTTCCGCTGCCTCTGCTTCGGCTTCAGCCTGTGCTTCTTCGGGATCATAATTTTCAATCAGTTCCCTCTCACGCTCGCTGGTCGGAACCGGGACCTCATCCGCAGTTTTCACGAGGAGCGGAAGGTTCTCTTCCACTACCGGGACCGCACTGATATCGCGATAGCGTTTCACGCCTGTACCGGCCGGAATGAGTCCGCCAATGATAACATTTTCCTTGAGTCCGTCGAGATAATCGACTTTACCTTTGACTGCTGCATCGGTCAGGACGCGTGTCGTCTCCTGGAAGGAGGCTGCTGAGAGGAAGGACTCGGTTGCCAATGATGCCTTGGTTATACCAAGTAAAATACGAGTTCCGGTTGCAGGCTCATGACCGGCCCTTTCAGCTGCATGGTTGACCTCAACAAATTTCGCGAAGTCAACGGTGCTGCCTGTGAGCAGATTGGTATCGCCCGGATCGTCGATCCTAAGCTTACGCAACATCTGGCGGACAATAATTTCAACGTGCTTGTCGTTAATGTCAACGCCGTTGTTTTTGTATACTTTCAAAACTTCTCTGATTATATATTTCTGTACACCCCTGGCACCCTGTATCTTCATGATGTCATGCGGATTAACAGAGCCGTCTGTGATCAGTTCTCCTGCTTCAATGTGATCACCGTTATCAACTAAGAGCGGAATTGAAACAGAGATCAGATTTTTCTTGACAGTGCCGTCTGCGCCGATGATTCTTACTTCGCGGCGGCGCTTATCAGCTTCGTCGACCTCAATAACACCGGAAATCTCAGCAACAACTGCCTGGCCTTTAGGCTTTCTGGCCTCAAAGAGTTCTTCGATACGGGGCAGACCCTGTGTGATGTCACCCGCTGATGCGATACCACCCAAGTGGAAGGTTCTCATCGTCAGCTGCGTACCGGGTTCGCCGATTGACTGAGCAGCCATAATTCCGACAGCCTCGCCAACAACAGCCGGATTACCGGTTGCCAGGTTTTTGCCATAGCACTTGGCGCAGACACCTCTGGGTGAGTCACAGGACAAAACACTGCGCATCGGAACTTCTGTAATTCCGGCAGCCTCAATCTCTTTAGCCTGATCCATGGTGACCATCTCGTCCTTGTGGACGATAACTTTTCCGCTTTCCGGGTGCACAATATCCATGGGTACATAGCGTCCTTCGATTCTGTCGGCGAGAGAAGCTAAGACACGCTGGTTCTGCTTACCATAGGCTATAGTCTGGGCCATGACATATTCCTCGGTACCACAGTCTTCTTCACGGATGGTGACATCTTGAGAAATATCTACCAAACGGCGTGTGAGGTAACCTGAGTCAGCAGTTTTCAAAGCTGTATCTGACAACGATTTTCTGGCTCCGTGCGAGGAGATAAAGAACTCCAGAACGTTCATGCCTTCACGCAGGTTGGACTTGATCGGGATCTCTATGGTCCGTCCCGAGGTGTCGGTCATGTTGCCGCGCATACCTGCCAGCTGTTTGATCTGGTCGATACTGCCTCTGGCCCCCGACTGAGACATCATGTAGATCGGATTGTAAGGATCAAGGTTCTTCTTCAGAGCTTCCGTAATATCATTGGTCGCTCTGCGCCAGGTATCGACCACAGCACGGTAACGGCCATCATCATTTAAAAGACCACGCTGGTGCTGGGTGTTGATCTTGTCAACCCGGATTTCCGCTTCTCTGATCAGCTCTTCTTTGACATCCGGCACCACCATGTCAAAGACTCCGATGGAGATTCCGCCTATAGTCGCGTAGTGGTAGCCCAGTGCTTTGACATCATCCAGAACTTCAGCAGTTTTTGCCGTACCGCAAACATTGATACAGCGTTCGATAATGGAGCCGATCTCTCTTTTGCCAACAACAAAATCGCACTCCAGAACAATTTGACTTTTGATATCATCACCACGGTGGACATAGCCCAGATTCTGCGGTATGACGCTGTTAAACAAGAAGCGTCCGAGGGTAGATTCAACTATCCCCCTATAGGTCTTGCCATCTCTTTCAACGCTGCGTCTGACACGTATTTTCTGCTGCAGTATGATCTGCTTATTTTCGTAGGCCATGACAGCTTCATCCACGTTGGAAAAGACTCTCAGAGGAGCATCTTCTGCCTCATCAGGATTCTTGCGCTCCACGGTCAGGTAGTAGCAGCCAAGAACTATATCCTGAGTCGGCACTGTCACTGGTTTGCCGTCCTGAGGCTTGAGGAGGTTATTCGTTGACAGCATCAGGAAGCGGGCTTCTGACTGCGCCTCGGTTGACAAGGGTACGTGAACCGCCATCTGGTCGCCGTCAAAGTCAGCATTGAAGGCTGTACAGACCAGCGGATGTAATTTAATGGCGCGGCCCTCGACCAGAACCGGCTCAAAAGCCTGGATGCCCAGTCTGTGCAAGGTCGGCGCCCGGTTCAGCAGAACCGGATGGTCCTGGATTACCTCGTCCAGGGTATCCCAGACGATGTCACCGCCGCGTTCGACCAGCCGGCGGGCGGATTTAATATTTTGTGCATAATCGTGCTTAACCAATTCGCGCATGACAAAAGGCTTAAACAGTTCCAGAGCCATTTCTTTCGGCAAACCGCACTGATGCAGCTTGAGCTCCGGCCCGACAACGATAACGGAACGTCCTGAGTAGTCAACACGTTTACCCAGCAAGTTCTGGCGCAAACGCCCCTGTTTGCCTTTCAGCAGGTCGGACAAGGACTTCAGCGGACGGTTCCCCGCTCCGGTTACAGCGCGGCCGCGACGGCCGTTGTCGATCAGAGCATCGACAGCTTCCTGCAGCATGCGTTTTTCATTGCGGACAATAATGTTCGGAGCGCCCAGCTGCAGGAGTTTGTTCAAACGGTTGTTGCGGTTAATCACACGGCGGTAGAGATCGTTCAGGTCTGATGTCGCGAAACGGCCGCCATCCAGCTGCACCATGGGGCGCAGTTCAGGAGGCAGAACCGGCAGGACTTCCAGAATCATGTCCTGGGGACGATTATCCGACTGCTGGAAGGACTCTACAACTTCCAGGCGCTTGATGATGCGCTGTTCTTTCTGACCGCGGGCGTTTATCAGTTCCTCATGCAACTGTTCCGCCAATTTATCAACATCAATTTCTGCCAGCAAATCACGGATGGCTTCGGCACCCATTTTTGCAACAAAAGAGTTGCGTCCGTACTCGGACAGGGCCGTGCGATAGTCACGCTCATTGATGATCTGCATTTTTGTGAAGTTTGTTTCTTTCGGGTCAATCACGATATATGCTGCAAAATAGAGAATTTTCTCCAGGTTGCGCGGCGACATATCCAGCAACAGACCCATGCGGCTGGGGATACCCCGGAAATACCAGATATGAGAGACCGGGGCAGCCAGACGAATGTGTCCCATGCGCTCACGTCTCACCTTGGACCGGGTTACTTCTACACCACACTTGTCGCAGACAATACCACGATATCTGATCTTTTTATACTTACCACAATAACATTCCCAGTCCTTGGTCGGACCGAAAATCTTTTCACAAAAGAGACCGTCGGCCTCCGGTTTAAGCGTTCTATAGTTAATGGTTTCCGGCTTTTTAACTTCACCGTGTGACCACTCTAAAATCTTTTCAGGAGACGCCAGGCCGATCCCGATTGCTTCAATATGATTCAAATCTGCCATTATTTACTCCCCTATCTTATTCGTCAAAATCATCTGCGCCGAACAGATCCTCTGCATCGAGCAGATCGTCTGCATCCGGATCGTACTCGGGATCCTCAGTGTCCGGTTCTTCGATCTCACCTTCGTCGGTAAGACTTCCGGCTGAGAAGCCGGCATCACGCAGTTTCTGGTCACTTTCCTTGTAGCGGCCTCTCTCTTCAAATTCGGACAAACCATCGATTTCCACGAGGGTTTCATCGTCATCTTCCTCAGAAGCGTCCGGCAGATAAACTTCCTCATGTTCTTCGCTGAGAACGCGGGCATCAAGAGCCAGCGACTGCAGTTCCTTAACCAGAACCTTGAAGGCTTCAGGAACACCGGGCTCAGGTACGTTTTCGCCCTTGACGATAGCTTCATAAGTCTTGGTACGACCCTGAACATCATCGGATTTGACAGTAAGAATTTCCTGCAGGGTATAGGCAGCACCGTATGCTTCGAGTGCCCATACTTCCATCTCACCAAAGCGCTGGCCGCCAAACTGAGCTTTACCGCCCAGCGGCTGCTGTGTTACCAGAGAGTAAGGTCCGATGGAACGAGCATGAATTTTGTCGTCAACCAGGTGGAGCAGTTTCAGATAGTACATGATGCCTACCGTTACCTGATTTTCAAAGGGTTCGCCTGTTCGGCCGTCATAGAGGGTAGTCTTGCCGTTTTCAGCAATATGCATTGCCTTGAAAGCTTCAACCACATCAGCTTCGCCGGCTCCGTCAAATACCGGAGTAGCTACTTTAACACCCTTCTTAAGTGCGGCCAGGCCTAGATGAACCTCAAGCAGCTGACCGACGTTCATACGTGAAGGAACGCCCAGAGGGTTCAGTACGATATCCAGAGGTGTACCGTCAGGCATGAAGGGCATGTCTTCTTCCGGCAGGATAAGTGAAACCACACCTTTGTTGCCGTGTCTGCCCGCCATTTTGTCACCGACGGAAATTTTACGCTTTTGAGCGATATAGACGCGAACCAGTTTGTTGACGCCGTGCCTGAGCTGGTCATCCTGTTCGCGGGTAAAGGTCTTGATGTCCACAATGACACCGGACTCACCGTGCGGTACGCGCACAGACGTGTCTCTGATTTCGCGAACTTTTTCACCGAAAATAGCGCGATAAAGTCTCTCTTCAGGTGTCAGTTCAGTTTCGCCCTTGGGTGTAACCTTGCCGACAATGATGTCACCGGCATGAACCTCTGCACCAATACGGACCACGCCGTCTTCATCCAGATCTTTCAGGGCATCATCACCGACATTAGGAATTTCGCGGGTGATCTCTTCAGGACCAAGCTTGGTATCACGCGCTTCACACTCATATTCAGTTATGTGAATCGACGTATATACGTCATCGCGCACCAGACGCTCACTGATAAGTACAGCGTCTTCGAAGTTATAGCCTTCCCAGGGCATGAATCCGACCAATACGTTACGGCCCAAAGCCATTTCGCCCTGATCAGTTGAAGGTCCGTCAGCGATTACATCGCCGGCCTTGACCCTTTCACCCTGTTTGACCAGCGGACGCTGATTAATACAGGTACCCTGGTTGGAGCGGCGGTATTTGGAGAGATGGTAGTGATCGCGGGTCAGGTCTTCTTTTTCCACTTCGATATGGTCTGCTCTGACCTTCTTCACTACACCGTCATGTTTGGCTACGACACAAACCCCGGAATCCTTGGCTGCCCGATATTCCATACCGGTACCGATAATCGGAGATTCCGATTTGATCAGCGGCACTGCCTGGCGCTGCATGTTAGAACCCATCAGGGCTCGGTTGGCATCGTCGTTGCCCAGGAAAGGAATCAGGGAGGTGGCTACTGAAACCAGCTGTTTCGGTGACACGTCCATCAGATCGACCTGGTCAGGATCGAGTTCAAGGAACTCATCCAGATAACGGCAGGATATTTTTTTGTTAATAAAATGACCATCAGTGTCAAGGGGTTCGTTCGCCTGAGCGATATTGAAGTAATCCTCTTCATCTGCTGTCATATACTTGAATGTGTCTGTTACAACACTATGTTCCTTGTCATAGAGACGATAGGGTGTTTCCAAAAAGCCAAAGCGGTTTACGCGGGCGTAAGTGGCCAGGGAGTTGATCAGACCGATGTTTGGTCCTTCCGGAGTTTCGATCGGGCACATTCTGCCATAGTGGGAAGGATGTACGTCACGAACTTCAAAGTTGGCGCGTTCACGCGACAGACCTCCGGGGCCCAGAGCGGAAAGACGGCGCTTATGCGTCAACTCGGCCAGAGGGTTCGGCTGGTCCATGAACTGAGACAGCTGACTTGAGCTGAAGAACTCTTTAATCGCAGCTGAAACAGGTCTGGTATTTACAATATCCTTGGGAGTGGCCTGCGATATATCCGGGATCGTCTGCATGCGTTCGCGGACAACACGTTCCATGCGGGAGAAGCCGATACGCATCTGATTCTGCAGGAGTTCTCCCACTGAACGAATGCGGCGGTTGCCGAGATGATCAATGTCGTCAGGCTCGCCTACACCGTACTCCAAACCGATGAAGTAGCTGCAGGAAGCTAAAATATCATCTACAGTGAGATGGCGGGGAATCAGCTCTGATTTATTGTCGCGCAGCAGCTGACGCAGGGCGTCTGCTTTATCCTCCGCTTCACGTGCCTGAGCTACGATATCCCGCAAGACCGGAGTATAGAAATATTCGTTATAGCCCAGCTTCTCAAAATCAAAATCAGCCAGATCTTCCCGGGTGAAATAGCGGCTGAGGAATTGCTCTAAGTTGACAGTATTATTGCCGACTACGCGCAGCATTTCATCATACTGAATGACACTGTCACCCATTTTGTGAATCGGATAAATATCAACACTGTTGATACCTGCGTTCTGAATGGCCTTAGCCATTTCGCGCGTGATAATATCACCTTCCAGTGCCAGAATTTCACCATCTTCACTGAGAATGTCAGTAGCAGCACGATGTCCTTCCAGACGCCTGGACAGGGATAATTTTCTATTAACTTTAAAGACACCTACGTGAGCCAGATCATAGCGGTTAGCCTGAAAAAACAGATTCTGCAGCAAGTTCTTGGCGCCTTCGCGTGTATAAACTTCTCCGGCGCGCAGTTTGCGGAACATTTCCTGATATCCGTCATCAACGCTCTTGCAGCCGTCTTTTGCCATCGTATTCATGAGCGCTTCTTCTTCGCCCAGAACCGAAATAATCTCTTCATCACTACCGAGGCCCAAAGCACGCAGCAAAATTGACAGATGGAATTTGCGGGCACGGTCTACGCGGACCCAAAGCAATCCTTTGGCATCTGTTTCAAATTCCAGCCATGCTCCCCGGTTGGGAATGATTTGTCCTGTATAAATAGTGTTGTCGTTCTTGTCACGTTCAATGCCATAATAGACACCCGGAGAGCGTACCAATTGACTGATTACCACTCTCTCAGCTCCGTTAATGATGAAGCTGCCGGTATCAGTCATAATCGGGAATTCCCCGATGTACACATCCTGATCCTTGATAGTGTCACTGGCTTTATCGTGAAGCCTGACTTTTACGTAAAGTTTCGATGCGAAGTTTGCATCTTTTTCTCTGCATTCCTCCAGGGAATGGGTTGGGTTGTTGACGTCAAATTCTTTGTCTATGAACGAGAGTTCGATATCACCTGAAAAGTCAGTAATTGGTGATGCCTCTTCCAGGACTTCCATAAGTCCTTCTTCAAGGAACCAATTGTAACTGCTCAATTGAATATCTAATAGGTTTGGGATATCGAGAATCTCGTCAATCTTAGAATAAGACACTCTCTGAACACGTCCATATTGAACGGACTTTGGCATCAGTGGTCACCTCACACGATTGTACCGGTCATCCCATAGAGAAACCATCGCGGACCGGTCTTGACGGCATCTCTCTACATGTTATAATCGACCTATCAAAGCGTCTGTTTTCAGAACGTTTGATTGCGCAACAAAAAACGCACGGGTCTATTGACACATTTAATAAGCTTATCTCATAATCGTGACCCCGTCAATTATTTTTGCAAGTTTGTGTAGAAAGTAGTTAATCTGCGATGAAGAACCGTAATTTACGTTTCTTAGTAACAATCTTCATTGTTCGCATGACTACGGCTTTCATGAAATTAATCGGATTAAAGGCTACCCACTTTCCGGGTCAGCTGGCCAAACGCCTCTGCCCCGACTTCCTTTCCCGCATAGAAAAGCCGGAGACAATCATCGGTATTACCGGCACTAACGGCAAGACCACCATATCCAATTTAGTAGCTGATATGGCTGATCACTATGGCCTGGATTTTGCCCATAATGCTTATGGCAGCAATATTGAAGAAGGTATTATCACCAGTTTAATCGAAGCCAGCTCATTTTTCGGCAAGCGCAGGAAGAAACTTGCTTTTCTGGAAATAGATGAGCGCCTTACCCGTGTTATTTTTCCTGATATCAGCCCCGACTATCTCATTGTGAGCAATCTTTTTCGTGAATCCTATCTCAGGAACGCCCATGCTGAATTTATTTACGGTGTTTTAAAAGAGAATATACCTGCAGAGACCAAGCTGATCCTGAACGCGGATGACATGTTATCCTGCAATCTGGCCGCGGGGCATGAAGCTGTGAGTTTTTCGATCGCCAGGCTGGCAGGTGAGCCACAGTTCACTAGAAACCTGATTCGTGATGTTGTCCTCTGCCCCAACTGCCATCAGCCTCTGGAAGATGATTTCATCCGCTACCACCATATCGGCCGTGCCCACTGCAAGCATTGTTCCTGGCAAAACGGTCCGGCGGATTATGAGCTGACTCTCTTAAAAAAGCAGGATGCTCCGGAAGATGCAGTCAGCGCCAATGAAATGGCAGCAGCCGACAGAGTGGTAATTTCATCGCAGCGCTGGAAGAATGGTTCCGGAGCGGAGCTGTTTCCTTTTTCCGGGGAAAATGTACTTGATCTCTACAATTCTCTGGCTGCAATCACTCTTTACTCCGAACTGGGATACAGTCCTGCTTCCATTGCCGGAGCGCTGGCTGAAATCACTATCGGAAAATCCCGCAAGGAAATAGTGAAAATCGGTCCCCACACCCTTTATCGCATGCTGGCCAAGGGCAAAAATCCAATCGCTGTGACACGCGTTCTGGATGCCATGCTGAAGCGTCCGGGGGATAAGTATATTGTTCTGCTGGTAGACACCAGCGTTAAGGAGATGAGCCCGGAAGACAATGTCGCCTGGATCTTTGATGCTGACCTCGATTTGCTGGCAGCTGACGATGTAAAACAGATAGTGGTAGCCGGTATGCGTTCTGAAGATATTCGCCTGGCCCTGCTTTTTGCCGGCGTAGCCAGAGAAAAAATTGTCTGTTGCCGTGATAAGGAAAAAAGCGCTGATCTGCTCCGGCTTCCGGAAAAAGAAGCAACCATAGCCATTCTCTATGAACTGTACTCAGAGAGCATCTCGCGCAAGATCGTAAAGAATCTGCAGCGCAGATGGGATGGAAAATAAGATATGCGTATTGAAATCATCTATCCGGAAATTGCCAATCTGCTGGGCGAGCACGGCACGCAACAGCTGCTGGAAAAGACATTTGCCGATGAGGAAATCGTCTTTACGTCTTTCCCCGACCTGCCTCAGTTTTTCACCAGTAAGGTTGACTTTATTTATATGGGAGCAATGACCGAAACAAGCCAGGCTCTGATTTTGAATCTCTGGAGACCTCATGCAAAAGATTTCAGACAGCAGATTGACGGTGGACTGACCGGATTTTTTGCCGGCAACGCTTTGGACCTGCTGGGAAGAAATATTGTTTATGAAGAAGCTGATACGATTCAGGCTCTGGGTCTGTATCCCTTTGATACCCTGTGCAAGCGTTTTGACCGCAGAAATGAAATTGTCCGGGGTAAGTTCCATGACTTTGAACTTATGGGCTATCGGTCACAATTCACCACTCATACGGGCGACAGCTCCGCCCATCCCTTTATTGAGGTAAGTAACGGCAGCGGTATGAATCCGGCGGTGGAAACTGAAGGTATCGCAGACAAGAATTTCTTTGCCAGCAGCCTGAACGGTCCATTTCTGATTCTCAATCCGGAATTCACAAAATGGCTGTTCAGTTTTTGCGGCTACCGCGGAGAACTTCCTTTCGAAGCAGATCTGCTGGCTGCTGCTGACCTGCGCCGGGCGGATCTCAGCCGCCATTTTGATCAGAAAAGATTTCGTAAATAATCTGTTTCTGCTCTTGCAAAAGGCCGGAATCGCTCTGATTCCGGCCTTTTAAAAGCAATCAATAAATTTTACGGAGCTTTGCTTAATTCTCGCTTGTAGTAGTGCTGGCAACAGGTACAGAGTCTCCGGCAAACAGAGACTTGAAGAAGGTCTTTCTGCCGACAAAGCCCATACCCAGGCTATGGCGTTCAATTTCCGAGCCAGCAATCAGGCTCTGCGACCAGTCATTGATCTTTTCTGTTTTAGCCAAGGTTTCTACACGATAATCGATGCTCTTAACGTCACCCAGACCGACAAAATATATGATGTGATAGCCATAATCCGTTTTGACAATTCCGGTATCTCCTGCCTGACGGGACTCATCCAGGCTCCAGTCCTGAAAAGGCTCAACCATCGTGCCATAAGGCACATTTTCATATAAACCGCCATTATCCACACTGCCGGTATCGCTGCTGTATGTCTCGGCCAGTTTGGCAAAAGCTTCTTCCGTTTTTTCACCGGCCTCAAATTCTGCCAGTATTTCTTCAGCCCGGGCCTTGATCTGATCGTCCGAAACAGGATCGCCATCTTCCCCGCTAACGGCCGAGGAGTCAATCAGGATGTGGCGCACGTTGTAGACATATACATCTTCAAATTCGGCGCTGTGAAAAACCAGGGCGGTAACAGATTTCGTGTCCTCAATTACCGTGGTGTCACCGGCTTTGCGCTCTGCATCGGTCAGCCAGCTCTTAGAACTGCTGCTGAGGCGGCTTCCGGCTGTTAAGTAGTCCAGATCTTCAGGATTCTTCTTCAGGCTGATAAGTTTATCCTTGTCAGTTTCAGCTTCGGCCATAGCCTCCGCGAAAGTCATCTCGCCTTTTTCATAGAGCTCGAGTGCGGCAGAGGCGTCTGCAGCCAGCTCCTGCACAGCAGTTTTCAGCTCGTCTTCAGTCAGTTCCTCTTCGTCATCATCAGTTGCCGGCAGGGAAAGGGTGTAGGAGGAATAGCCATAGAATTTGAGGTCGGCCGCATTCTCTTCCTTATACTCTTTAAGCTCGTCTGCGCTAACTTCGGTGGTATCTGCCAGATGCTGATTATATTCCTGCAACATCAGGGACTGGCGGACAAATTTCATATAATACTGAGAAGTGACACCCGGGCCGAAATATGTTTCCAGCAGCTTGCCGACTCCAATGCCCTGGCTCTGGGCATTCTCTGCCATACTTACTTCAAAATCTCTGACTGTTTTATCAATTTCAGCCAGTTTTTCATCAGATAAGACAAAGCTGTCATCATTATTCATGGCCAAAACCATGGCATAGGTAGGTGCAAGCTGGTCCAGAGTTAAATCAACCAGGTCGTCTCTTAGGGTGCGGTCACCGGATGAAGCACGTTCCAGCTTATCCTGAATCTCATCAGTAAAGGCATAGCCCAGCTGCGCCTGTACACTTATGTTGCCAAACTCGACATTCACATCAGCCGGACTCATCGTCATGCTGGCTCCGGGCACTTCAGAGTTTCTGATCGTAATTGCTGTCAAGGTTTTTTGCAGAACGCCGAAGCGGGCCACCGCCCATACAGCCACAACAAGAACCAGAGCCACAAGGATAACAACAGAAGCAATGCGGCTGCCGATACTCCTGGCGGTAATCTTCTTTTTCCCGCCCCCACTGTCCTTGAGATTTGCCAGACGCTGCTTACGCTCGGCGCGCTCAGTTTCAGCCTTCCATTCGCTTTGCTCATTTGTTTTCTTGGCCATAAATCTACCTTCCTATTTAAAAGCACTCAGACAAGGGTCCAAGTGATCTGTTTTTTAAGCTACAAACAAGAGTGTACCACAAATGTGAAAAAAGTCGATCAAAAGAGGATCAAACTAGTGACAATGAACGGGGCAGGTCCATAGCCTCATCAATCCAGAGATCAGGCTCCAAAGCCCTCAGCTCTGCTTTGTCCATACTGGTCCAGCCGACGACTGCACTGCGGCAGCCTGCTGCCTGAGCGCTTTTCACATCGTGTACACTGTCACCGACATATATAATCCGGGACATATCTTGTATTGACAGGCGTTCCGCTGCTGCCAGCAGCGGTTCCGGCCCCGGTTTGTGACCTGTGGAATCTTCCTGTGACAGAAGAATTTCAAAATAATCAGCTATACCGTGCACCCGCATACAGTCATTCAGGCTCTCGCGAAAGCGCGAGGTTACCAGGCCCAGTCTGAAGTTCATGCGTCTGAGCTCTTCCAGCATGGCAACTACACCCACATACAGACCGGTATGTGTATCAGTTTTGCCTTCGCACCAGCTGCGATAGGTATCTACCATTTTCAGCGGATCTTCCATGCCCGGATAAGCTTGCTGCAAGGGTTTGCCGATTTGAGAGAGTATCATCTCCCTTGGGGGAACACTTCCGGTATATTCTTTCCAGGTATGCTCGTGTCCTGCGACTATCAGGCTGATTGAATCAACTAAAGTGCCATCCATATCAAAGAGCACAGCTTCAACTTCAATTCTCTTCAGTTTGTTGTTTTCCGTCATCAATATCTCCATCAGTTTCTATGCTTAAACGCAGCTGCTCGATACGATTGTCAGCTACGGACAGTACCGTAAACCGCAAATTCTTGTACACTGCATCGACTTGCTCACCCTCTTCCGGAATGCGGTCCAGAAGGTCGATGACAAAACCTGAAACAGTATCATATTCATCTTCAGGCAATTCCTGACCGATTTCTTCCGCCAGGGTCTCCAGGGGGCATGTACCGGAGATGAGCCAGCTGTTCCGGCTTTGTTCCGAGAGCAGTTGCTCTTCTTCGTCGTACTCATCTTCAATATCACCCAGAATCTCTTCGATCAGGTCTTCCATGGTGACAATTCCTGCAGTGCCGCCATACTCATCAATTACTATCGCCAGCTGAACGTGTTGTCCCTGCATTTCAAAAAACAGGTCCCGGACTACACGTGTTTCCGGTGTGAAAATCGGTTGCCGCATTTCTGCTGCCAGAGAGAACTCCCGCTTGAGCTTTTCTTCGCCCAATAAAGGCAGCAGGTCTTTTACATGCAAGACGCCGACAATCTTGTCGATAGTGTCCTCGTAAATCGGAACACGGGTGTATTTTTCTTCCTTAATCACCTGCAGTGTCTCCTCAAAAGAGGCGTCCAGCGGCAGGGCCACAATGTCTGTGCGGTGTGTCATAACGTCGGCTGCGCAGATATCATCAAAGCGGAAAATATTACGGATCAGCTCATGGTCCCTGCCCTCTTCATCCCGGGTGTTTTCGTCTGAGTCGAGCATCATGAAATACTCTTCCACCTGCATTACTTCTTTATCATCTTCCGCTTTTCCGGTAAAGAGTTTTGCTAAAAACTCTACCAGCAAATTGATCAGACGCTCCAGTGGACGCAGGAGCAGTAAGAAGGGTTTGTAAAAAAATAAACTGAATTGCAGAAAGCCGCTTCTGGCCCTGGAGTCATTATCGCTGCGGCGTACCAGACTGGCCGGCAAATTTTCACCCAGAAGGGCATAGATGAAAACAGCACCCAGACTGCAGCCGATATAGATCAGAGTATTAAGCCCGCTGCTCAGACCTGCAGGCATCAGGAAAAATGGTGCAAAAAAGCCCATTGTCCACACGAAATAAAGAAAGACGAGCAGCAGCCGCAGAAGGTGCAGTTCTCGCAGTAAAAGCTCCAAGGAATCACTTTTACAAATCTTTTTCAGAGATTTCGGCAAGTCTGTTTCCTGATCTGAAGACTGTCGGAAAGCAGAGCTGCGGCTAAACTCGAGTAATGCCATATCGAAAGCCTTTGCTATGGCGCTGAGGAGCAATAGTAATATGGTCAGAAGTGATGCACCTAAGCTATTGAAGCTGCTCAATACCGCGCTCGCAGAGTGAGGGTCCATTATCGTTTTCTCCTGGATGTACATAGAGCTCAGAGCTCAATACAACTTTTGTTTAAGGCCTGATAAAATATTTAAGGAGCGCGGACCGGCCTGGCCGGCATGCGCTCCTCATCAGTATAGCAAAATAAATAAGCTTAACTACTCTGTCTTATTCTTCTTCGTTGGCCGCAGCAACAATCTTGTCAGAGATATTCTGCGGGACCGGTTCGTAACGGGCCATTTCTCTGGTGAAATAACCGCGGCCCTGGGTCATAGATTTGAGGTCTGTAGCATACTTAGCAATTTCTGCCGCCGGAACTTCCGCTTCAACTACCTGGAAACCGGCAACAGTATCAGGATTAATACCTAGAATGCTGCCGCGGCGTTTGCTCAGGTCGCCCATAATATCACCCAGGAAATCATCCGGAATATGGACTGACAGAAAGTAGATCGGCTCCAGCAGGATCGGTTTCGCCTGCGGCAAGCCGTTACGGTAAGCCAGACGGGCTGCCAGTTTAAAGGACATCTCGTTAGAGTCGACGTCATGGTAGGAACCATCAACCAGAGTTGCTCTCAGATTCACCACCGGGTAACCCGCCAGAGGTCCTTCGTCAATCGCCTCACGCAGGCCCTTTTCAACAGCAGGGAAATAGTTCTTGGGAACTGAACCGCCGAAGATCTTTTCCTGGAAGTCCAGATCCAGATCATCACCGGGTTCAAACTCAATCCACACATCACCGAACTGTCCGTGTCCGCCGGTTTGCTTCTTATGGCGACCCTGAACTTTGACCTTCTGGGTGATGGTCTCGCGATAAGCCACGCGAGGTTCTGTCAGGCGGGCCTCAACACCAAACTTTCCTTTGAGCTTAGCAATCAATACGTCGAGCTGAACTTCGCCTAATCCGGAAAGCAGAAACTGGTGTGTCTCCGGATTGTTTTCTATTTCAAAAACGATATCTTCGTCTTTCAGTCTGACCAGACCCTGCATGATTTTGTCATCCTCACCCTGGTTAACGGCTGATATAGCTAATGTCAGGCTGGGAGCAGGCATTTCAGGTGCTTCGATCTTCAGGGGATTCTCGCGGTCAGTCAGAGTCTCCAAAGTGCTGGTATCATTCAATTTTGTTGTAGCTCCGATGTCACCGGCGATTACAGTATCAACTGCAGTCTGCTTTTTACCGCACATGCTGTAAAGACCGGTGATGCGCTCATCAGCTTCTTTATTGACGTTATAGACGGAACCGGTATCTTTGAACACACCGGAATACACACGGAAAAGGGAGATTTTACCGACAAAGGGGTCAACTATTGTTTTGAAAACTAAGGCTGCCAGCGGACCATCCTCATCAGTCTTGATCTCGAAGCTCTCGCCTGCGCTGTCAGCTGCTGTCATAGCATGTCCATCATCAGGAGTGGGGAAGAAGCGGATCATCAGGTCCAGGATGTGGGAAACACCCCAGTTGGCATTGGCAGATCCGGCGAAAACAGGATAGAGGGATGCTTGCGAAATCGCTTGGCGCAAGCCGCGCTCTTCTTCTGCCGGAGTGAAAGCCTCTCCTTCAAAATACTTCTCCATCAGCTCTTCGTCGCTTTCAGCGATCTGTTCGACCAGCTGTTCATGATAGCTTGCTGCCAGCTCCTGCAGGTCTGCAGACATTTCGGCCGCTTTCATTTCACCTTTGCTGCCGCTGAAGCTATAAGCTTTCATGGAAACAACATCGACTAATCCGGTCATTGTTTCACCGTCCATAATGGGCAGCGTCATGGGAATCACAAGATGACCGTACTCTTCTCGCAAGGCTTCAAGAGTAGCCGCAAAATCCGCATTGGGTTCATCCATGCGGTTGATGAAAAAAGAGACCGGCATTTTCTCATCGCGGGCCAGACGCACTGCTTTTTCCACGCCGACAGCTACGCCGTCTTTAGCGGACATAACAATCAGTACTGCATCGCCTACGTCCATACCCAGCATTTGCTCTCCGAGGAAATCAAAATCACCGGGTGTGTCGATCAGATTTATTTTGTTCTTCTTCCATTCAAAAGCAGCCAGACTGGTGTTAATGGAAATACCGCGGCGGATCTCTTCAGCATCAAAGTCACTCACCGTGTTGCCTTCGTTACTCTTTCCCAGGCGGTTGATGACTCCGGCGTTAAATAATGCGGCTTCGACAAAAGCGGTTTTGCCGGCGCCGCCATGACCCATGACGGTAATATTACGTATATGCTCTCTTGTGAATTTCATTAAAAATCTCCCTTGAATTTATTGTTTCTCAGCTATTATACAGTGACAGCAGCTGACTGACAAGAAGGCTCAGGGCTTGCAGCTTAAGCTGTATAAGGTTTTAGTCTGGCTGTAAAATGCCGCAGCACTTTTGCCTGTTCGACCACTTCAAAGCCTTGGAATTCTTCACTCTTTTTCATAAGGTCAGCCAGTTTCTCAGCTACATAGTCAAGATGTGACTGTGTATAGGTCCGGCGGGGTATGCAGAAGCGGGCCAGTTCCATGTCTGCTTCCAGCTGCTCACCTGTTTGCGGGTCAGGGTCCAGAATAAAAGAGCCGATATCGCAGCCACGGATACCGCCCTCAAGGTAAAGTGCCACGCAAAGGGTGTGGGCCGGGAAGCGATAGTAGGGAATATGCGGCATTACTTTTTTCGCATCAACAAAAACAGCATGCCCTCCGGTCGGATACTGAATCGGTACACCCAGTTCCCGGCAGCGGTCCCCCAGGTATTTCGCCTGGCCGACATAAGAACGCAGGAAGTTCTCGTCCAGTCCTTCAATCAGACCCACAGCCATGGCGGCCATATCTCTGCCGTTAAGTCCGCCGTATGTCAGGAAACCTTCATAAGGCACAACACGCGACTTGATGCCTTTTATCAGGTCTGCATCTTCACGCACGCCTACGAGACCACCCATATTGACGATGCCGTCTTTTTTTGCGGAAAAAGTGAAGGCATCCCCTTCGGCGAAGATGTCGCCTACGATATCTTTAATTGTGCGGTCTCCCTGGCCTTCTTCGCGTTCTTTGATGAAAAAGGCATTCTCTGCATAGCGGGCAGCATCTATGACCAGCGGAATCTTATGCTCACGGGCAATAGCTCCCGTTTCCTGTATATTGGCCAGAGATACAGCTTGTCCCCCGGCTGAGTTACAGGTAATCGTCATGACGATGCAGCCGACTTTCTCCTCACCATATTCCGCTATCAGCCGGCGGAGCTTCTCAGTATCCATATTGCCCTTGAAAGGAGCATAGTTCTGTGTATCCGCTGCTTCCGGAGATACGCAGTTAACAACCTTCGCCCCGCTTAAGAGCACATGACCCGATGTGGTGTCGAAATGGTAATTTGAAATAGAAACCATGCCCTCTTTCAGCAAAAGGGGGAAAAGCATGTTCTCCGCAGCCCGCCCCTGATGTACCGGCTGGATATACTTATAATGGAATATATCATGCGCCACTTCCATCAGCTCTTCGTAACTGCGTGAACCGGCATAACTCTCATCGCCCCGCATGGCTGCCGCCCACTGCTGATCACTCATGGCATTGGTGCCGCTGTCCGTCAGCATGTCGATATAGACATCCGAGCTGGCCAGACTGAACATGTTGTAATCTGCCGCCCTGATTGCCTCCACCCGTTCCTCATAGCTTGTCTGCCTGATTGGTTCAACCATTTTGATCCGGTAAGGTTCCGGAATGTACTTTGCCATATGTTCCCCTCTTTTCTTTTATTTGTTTTGTTTTTATTTGCTTTCTTTTGGAATATTTTCTTTGATAAAGGCCAGGATATCCCGGTCAACTTCCTCATGGTTAATCTCATTCAGCAATTCATGCCTGGCTCCGGGATACTCCTTCACCGCCAGTCTGGTCATTCCCAGCTTCTTATACTGGGCGGATAAAGCTTTGACAGCCTTGCCCATTTCACCTACGGGATCGTCAGTGCCACTGACAATCAGTATCGGCAGATCACGTCGCATCTGCTTAAGATTTTTCTCATCGTAAAGAGTCAGTATGCCGTCAAACATATCTCTATAGGCCCGTGCCGTAAACATAAAGCTGGTACGGGGTTCTTTGACATATTGTTCACTGATTGCTGCATCACGGCTCAGCCATTCAGCGCCGGTCTTGTCTTCAGCTTTGAAAGCCTTATTGTTGGTTCCCAATACGGCTTTTGTAATTAAGGGGCTGCGATAACGGGGACCACGGATTTTTCCCACCAGAGATGCCAGAAAATGACCGGCACGCACAGCAGATTTCGCTTGCATGCCTGTGCCCATAATAATGACTCCGGCTAAGTCTTGCTCGGGGAAACGGTAAATAAACTGTCTCAGATAAAAGGAACCCATGGAATGGCCGAGAATAAAGTAAGGCAGATCCGGATACAGCCCGCGTGTGTCTGTATAAACTTTGTACAGGTCCTGCAAGACCAGCTCATTGCCGTTTTTATCAGCGAAAAAACCCCAGTCGTCGGGGCTTTCCACTGAGTCACCGTGACCTAAGTGGTCATGGCCCACCACGAGAATCCCTGCTTCCGCCATGAACTGACCGAAGCGGTCATAGCGTTCAATATATTCCACCATCCCGTGCGAGATCTGCAGGATAGCCCGGGGTTTTCCCTCAGGCAGCCAGGTCACGAGATTGAGCTGGGTCTTCTGGTCATTAGAAAGAATGTGCCTTACTTCACTTTTCATTTTTTTATCCTCTTCTTTCCGCAACTTCAAGTAAAATCTCTACAGCGCTTTGGCGGTCCTCAATCTGCATCAGACGGTCGCGGAAACCCGCTGCATCGCGGACAGATCGTACATAATAGGCAAATTGTGATCGCATTTCACGGCAGCCCGCCTCCTCTCCGATCAGTTCAATCATGCCATCAAGATGATGCAGAACTGCCCTGAGCCAGCGTTCACTGCTAATCCTTGACGGTACAGTATTACCCTTCATACCCTCCCGTATTTGCTCAAAAACGAAAGGATTGCCCATGGCCGCGCGTCCAATCTGGTAGCCGTCAAGCTTCACTATTTCCTGCAGCCGGCGAATATCCTCTGCGCTTGTAATATCGCCATTGCCACAGAGAGGTAAATTGCACTGTTCGCGCACAGAAGCGAAAACCTGCCAATCAGCCTGGCCGCCGTAAAACTGTTCCCGGCTGCGGGCATGAACAGTAATACCGGCAACACCTTCCCCCTCCAGGCGCCTGGCCAGAGCGGGGGCGTTTATATTCTGTACATCCCAGCCACTGCGCATCTTCACAGTAACCATTTTATTAAACTCAGCTGCTGCTGCTACTGCAGCCGCAGCTATGGCGCAAGCGAGGTCGGGTTTAAGCATCAGGGCGGCACCTGCTCCGGTCCCGCAGACCTTCTTAACCGGGCATCCCATATTTATGTCGATCCAATCAGCCCGGCCGTAGACCGGGTGGCGCAGTAAAATTTCTATGGCAGCAGAAAAATCTGCGGGGTCGTAACCGAATAACTGAATGGCATAAAGCCCTTCTCTGGGGTCCGGGAGAAGATAGCGCGATACTTTCTCCATATGTGGATTATATACAATTCCGCGCGCACTCACCAGCTCACTTATGGTGAATGTGGCCGACAGTTCGCTGACCAGACCCCGAAAGGGCGGTGTACTGGTTCCGGCCATGGGAGCCAGCCCCAGAATCAGCTCATTTGCTGCACTGAACATTGACATAAAATCTCCGCACTTGCTGTACATTGTGACCTCCATGAAGCGGATCAAATTTTTATTAAACTAATCCAGTAAATCCAGCAATTCACTGAAATGATGAATGATATCCATTTGTGGCCGCATTTCATCTGTAATCTCGGCAGCTTCACGCTCATAAAAACAGGAATGTCCACTGTCATACCAGACGGGATGGATGCCGGCGGCTAAGGCTCCACCGACATCGCAATAGATGTCATCGCCGACGTGCCAGCACTCCTCTGGTCTGAGGCCGCTCTTTTGCAGGGCCCGGAGGAAAATCCATTTTTCCGGTTTGCGCAGGACGGTTTCGCTGGAAGTAACAATAAATTCCAGTTTATGATCCAGATGGTTATCAATGCGCGCCTGCATGGCTGCACTGCTGTAAGAAATGTTGGAAATAACAGCTGTGCGGATACCGCGCCGGTCAAGCTCTGTCAGCGTCTCCTGCAGACCCGGCAAAACTTCCGCGGGGCAGGCTGAAAACCAGTAGAGCTTTTCACATTCAAGCAGGGGCAGGTCGCAGCTAAGATCGCACATATCCAATAAATAGCTGAATTGGGCTGCAAAAGAAACTTCAACTGAGTTGGCAAAAGCCAGTCGCCATACGTCCTGATGCAGGTCGCTAGACAGCTTAAGTATTTTTTCGATGTCGACGTTTTTCTTCGGATACAGATAGGGTATAAAAGCCTCATAGGCAAGGCGGGCGTCAAAAGTCTCCTCGTGCAGCAAAGTCTGTCCGTAATCAAAGAAAATCATACGCGGATTATTTTTTGTCATAAACACACCTTTCTGATTATTAACATGCATTAAACACTTATCTAACAAATTAACATGTTCGGATGAAATTTGCTCTTTGAGTCACTAATATTTACCTTTAAGCTGGTCTTTAGCGCTACAAAAAGACTCTTAGTGTATGATAAAATACATAAGTTCAAGAAGTAACGATCATAGAGTCCCTGACGGACGAAAGAGTGGATAAATAGATGAAAAGAACAAAGTACTGTGGTCATTTCTCTGAGGGAGATGTAGGAAAAGAGGCTTGTGCCTGTGGCTGGGTACAGAGCAAGCGCGATATGGGAGGCGTCATTTTTATCGATTTAGTCGATCGGGAAGGCGTTTTGCAGATTGTTTTCAATCCCGAAAATACTGATGCTGAGACTTTTACTCTGGCCGAGCGTGTCAAAAATCAATCCGTGATGGAAGTAGTCGGTAATCTGCATCTGCGCGATCCGGAAACAGTCAACCCTAAAATTGCAACGGGCACAGTCGAGCTCAGGGTAGGAGCAGCTAAAGTCTTATCGGCTGCAGAAACTTTGCCCTTTGTACCTGAAGAGGCCGGCAATGTCAGAGATGATCTTAGATTGCGCTATCGCTATCTGGATCTGCGCCGCCGTGAGCTCAAGGACAATCTGCGTTTGCGTCACCGTGCCGGCGTTCTGATTCATTCCTTTATGGCTGATCATGGCTTCATCGAAGTTGAGACACCGATTCTGGGTAAAAGCACTCCGGAAGGAGCACGCGACTTTCTCGTGCCCAGCCGGGTACACCCCGGCAACTTTTTTGCTTTGCCGCAATCGCCTCAGATCTACAAGCAATTGTTGATGGTCAGCGGCTTTGACCGCTATTACCAGATAGCCCGCTGTTTCCGCGACGAAGACCAACGGGCTGACCGCCAGCTGGAATTCACCCAGCTGGACCTGGAAATGTCTTTTGTGGAAATGGATGACATTCTGGAAATTCTGGAAGCGCTGATGAAACATCTGGCCCGTGAACTCAAGGGTGTGGAAATCAAAGCTGCCTTCCCCCGCATGTCCTGGAAAGAAGCTATGGATAAGTACGGTTCCGACAAACCGGACTTGCGCTTCGGCTTACCCATTATTGATATCAGCGACATCGCTGAAAAGTCTGATTTTTCCATCTTCCGTCAGGCTCTCAGGAACGGCGGCGTGGTGCGGGCCATCTGTGTCCCCGGAAAAGCTGATTTCCCGCGCTCCAGTATCGACGAGCTGACCGATTTCGCCATTAGTGAAGGCGCCAAAGGCATGGCCTGGATTGCCTGGCGTGAGGATGGTGAGATCTACTCCATCCTTGATAAATATTTCACAGAAGAGCTGATGCGGGAATTGCTGGAAGCTGTCGGCGCTAAACCGGGCGATTTTATCCTTTTCTCTGCTGATCAGCTTAAGGTCGTGCGCCAGGTAAGCGGTGCCATCCGCCTGCACTTGGCAGACATGCTGGATCTGCGTACTCCGGGCGAACTAGACTTTTCTTTTGTGGTGGACTTTCCCATGTTTGAATACAGTGAAGAAGAAGGGCGTTATGTGGCCCAGCACCATCCTTTCACCATGCCGAAAACGGAAGACCTGCAGTATCTCGAAACAGAGCCTGAGCGCGTCGGTTCTCAGGCCTATGACCTGGTTCTGAACGGCACCGAACTGGGTTCAGGCAGCATCAGGATTCACGACAGAGATATTCAGGCCCGCATTTTCCGCCAGCTCGGGCTTTCCGAGGAAGCTATCCGGGATCGCTTCGGCTTTTTGCTTGATGCCTTCCGTTTCGGAACGCCGCCGCACGGTGGTTTCGCCCTCGGTCTGGACCGTCTGGTCATGTTGCTGGCAGGCGCGCCTTCCCTGCGCGAAGTAATCGCCTTTCCCAAGTTGAGCAACGCCTCTGATCCTCTCACCGACGCACCGAGCACAGTGGATCAGTTGCAGCTCGATGAGCTGCATATTGCTTTAGCTGCTGATGTGGCTGCCGGCGGCGGGGTTTTGAGCGATAAGAAAGATGCACCTGCAGCCAAGACTTTCGACCTGCGGCATTTAGAACAGCTCTCCAGCCTTATGCTGACTGAGTCTGAGCGGGCCAGCATGCAGGCTGAGATTGAGACCCTGATCGATTTTGCGGATCAAATGGCAGACCTGGACACCACAGGAGCAGAAGCGACCCGTTCTATGATCCGGGAGGAGCATATCTTTCAGGGTGAAGAGCGTGAACCCTCTCTCAGCCAGACAGATGCTCTGGCAAATGCTGCCGAGTCTGAAGACGGAGCCTTTGTCGTTCCGGCCGCAGTGGAACAGGAGCTGTAAATGATAAGAGAAAAAATGACAATCTATGAAATAGCCGCAGCTTTGCGCCGCAAAGACTTTTCTTCCCGCGAACTGACCCAATCTGTTTTGGATAAGTGCGACCGGCAGGAAGAGCAGGTCGGGGCTTACATCACTCTGACTGCAGAGGAGGCGCTGCGGCAGGCTGAACAGGTGGACAAGCTGCTGGCCGCGGGGGCTGAGCTGCCGCTGCTGGCGGGCATTCCGCTGGCTGTCAAGGACAATATCGCCGTCAGGGGCATTCCCTGTACGGCAGCTTCAAAAATGCTGGAGACTTTCCGTCCGCCATACAATGCCTTTGTCTGGGAGGAACTCCTGCAAGCCAATGCGGTTCTGGCCGGCAAAAGCAATATGGATGAATTCGGTATGGGTTTTTCCACAGAAAGCTCCTACTTTAAAACAACAAGAAACCCCCACGACCTGAGTCGTATTCCCGGCGGCAGTTCGGGTGGTTCCGCTGCAGCTGTGGCCAGCGGTGAAGCCATCTACGCTCTGGGTACGGATACGGGCGGTTCAATCCGGCAACCTGCTGCACATTGTGGTGTGGTCGGTCTGCGTCCCAGCTATGGACTCGTCTCCCGCCGCGGAGTATGCGCCCTGGCCTCCTCTATGGATACAGTCGGTCCCCTGACCAGAACTGTGCGCGATAACATGATTGTCCTTGCAGCGATCTCAGCCTGGGATGCCAGAGACTGTTCTTCCGCCAGACAGATTTTTAAGCTTGATGAAGAGCTTTTAAAACAGGGCACTTCAGGGGCAAAACCCCTGACCGGTATCAGCATAGGCTGGCCGGACCAGTGTTTTGATGTCGATCTGGATGAAGACGTAAGGCAGGGCCTGTCAGCCGCTTTGCAAGTTTTTGAATCATTAGGCGCTAGCATCAGGAAGCTGCAGATCAGCTCACTGAATGCCGCTCTGTCCGCCTATTACATACTGATGAGCGCTGAAGGAGCGTCAAATATGGGGCGTTTCGACGGTATCCATTACGGTTACCGCAGTCCGCATGTTGAAAAGCTGGAAGACGTTTATATTAACTCCCGCTCCGAGGCTTTCGGCTATGAGGTTAAGCGCCGCATCCTGCTGGGGAACTTTGCGCTTTCCGAAGAATATTACGAAGATTATTTTGTCAAAGCTCAACGGGTCCGTACGCTTGTGATCCGCGAGTTTGCTGAGCTTCTGGAAGATTGTGATCTGCTTTTCATGCCGGTAAGCATGTCAACGGCCGGAAAAATCGGCGCAGCTCCGGAAGATCCGGTGGCTTTGTACCGGGCGGATATCTTCACCACGCCGGTTTCTCTGGCGGGACTGCCCGCGTTGTCACTGCCCTGCGGCAAGGATGCTCAGGGTCTGCCCATCGGTATGCAGCTGGTCGGCCGGCAATTCAGTGAAGACTTACTCTATCGTGTCGGGGCTGCTTACGAAGATCAGCATAGTCCGGCTTTTGAACTGGCGGAGGTAAAAGCATGAGCATGAAAGATCATAAAAAATATGAAGCTGTTATTGGTCTGGAAGTACACGTTGAGCTCAAGACCAGGCACAAGATTTTCTGTGACTGTGAAGTCACCTTCGGCGAACCGCCCAACACTCATGTCTGCCCTGTCTGTCTGGCCATGCCCGGAACTCTTCCTGTTTTAAATCATGAAGTGGTTGAGTTCGCTGTACGCGCCGGGCTGGTGACTCATTGTGAAATTTCGCATTCCTCCCGCATCGACCGCAAAAACTACTTCTATCCTGACTTAGCCAAAGCTTATCAGTTGTCACAGGCTGATGAACCCTTGTGCCTGAACGGTTATGTCGATGTCAGCACTGAAGAGGGTAAATCCAGAATCCGCATTAACCGCATACACATTGAAGAAGATGCCGGCAAACTGATTCACACTGGCCGGGGCAGCTCGCTGGTTGACATGAACCGCGGCGGTGTCCCTTTGATCGAGATCGTTTCTGAGCCGGATATTCACTCGGCTGATGAAGCCGTTGCTTATCTGCGCAAGCTGCGGTCGCTGGTTCGCTACACCGGCATTTCCGATGGCCGCATGAACGAGGGTTCTCTGCGCTGTGACGTCAACCTTTCCATCCGGGAGAGGGGCGCGGAACAACTGGGCACCCGCGTCGAGATGAAAAACATCAACTCCTTCAATCACGTAGCCCGGGCCATTGAAAGTGAGTTTGCGCGTCAGGCTGCCCTGCTGGAAGAGGGCGGCAAAATCACTCAGGAAACCCGCCGTTATGATGAAAAGAGCGATCAGACAAGTGTCATGCGCAGTAAGGAAGATGCGGCAGATTATCGCTACTTCCCCGACCCTGACCTCTGTCGTGTGGAAATAAGCGAAGAGGAAATTGCAGAGATCCGTGCCTCCATTCCCAGGATGGCTGAGGAGCGTAAAAAGGAATACATCGAAAGATTCTCTCTCAGCGATTATGAAGCCGAGCGGCTGACAGAAGACAAGGTGGTAGCTGATTTCTTCGAAACTGCAGCTAATGAGAGCCGCTATCCCAAAGTTCTGGCCAGTCTGATCATGACCGAGCTGTCGCCGCTATTTGATGATGAGGGCGACGCCGAGCTGCCGCTTGCGCCCGGGCGTCTGGCAAAACTTGCCGACCTGTTGGGTGATGAAAAAATCAACAGCAACACCGGGAAGAAAGTCCTGCGTCTGCTTCTGGAAGATGATTTTGATCCTGAGGCCTACGTCAAAGCAGAGGATCTGCTGCAGATTACTGATCGCCAGGCACTGCTGCGGATAGTGGAAAATGCCATTACAGCTAATCAGAAAGCAGTTGAAGATTACCGCAAGGGCAAGGAAACTGCGATCAAAGCCATTATTGGACGTGTGATGAAAGAAACCTCCGGCCGCGCCTATCCACTGCTGGTCGAGGAAATGATACTGGAAAAGATCAGCCAAGAGTAAGACTTACCAGCGGGCAGTGTGGTCACACTGCCCGCTGAATAACTTAATAACTGTTATGAAGTGACCCTTTGTCAAGATCAAAACGAATAAAATT
>ENA-UOOK01000549-UOOK01000549.1-fermentation-metagenome-genome-assembly--contig:-NODE-549-length-49956-cov-9.080600_pt1 | contig 49956 bp, 38 predicted proteins | sample MGYA00245777_ERZ724023 | MGnify/ENA primary metagenome ERZ724023 (study PRJEB28704, sample SAMN03018312) | fermentation metagenome | biome: anthropogenic terrestrial biome; feature: soil; material...
TCCCGACACCTGGTTTTGGAGACCAGTGCTCTACCAACTGAGCTACACCCGTGTACATTTTGATGGTAACCGTACGCTTACGCGCACGGTTACCATATTAAATAATATAAAATCTTAGTTGATGATCTCAACAACTGCGCCTGCACCAACGGTACGGCCACCTTCGCGGATAGCGAAACGGAGACCCTTGTTGATTGCAACCGGGTAGATGAGCTCAACTGTGATTGTCACGTTATCACCGGGCATAACCATCTCTGTACCTTCCGGGAGCTGAATTTCGCCGGTAATGTCAAGAGTACGGAGATAGAACTGCGGACGGTAATGGTTGTGGAACGGGGTGTGGCGGCCGCCTTCCTCTTTCTTCAGGACATATACCTCAGCCTTGAACTTGGTATGGGGTGTTATTGAGCCAGGTTTTGCAAGAACATGGCCTCTCTTGATCTCTTTCTTGTCAACACCACGGAGGAGAAGACCAACGTTATCACCTGCTTCACCCTGGTCGAGGATCTTGCGGAACATCTCAACACCGGTACAAACGGTCTTGCGCTTCTCTGAACCAAGTCCGACAATCTCAAGCTCGTCGCCGGTGTGAACCATACCGGTTTCGATACGGCCGGTAGCAACGGTACCACGGCCGGTGATTGAGAAGACGTCTTCAACAGGCATCAGGAAAGCTTTCTCGTTCTCACGCGGAGGAATGGGGATATAAGCGTCAACTGCATCCATCAGTTCCATCACCTTGTCTTCCCACTTTGCCTCATGGTTCATTGCACCGAGGGCTGATCCGCGGATAACGGGTGCATTGTCTCCGTCAAACTTGTAGAATGTGAGCAGATCACGCACCTCCATCTCAACGAGATCAATAAGCTCCTCATCATCAACAAGGTCAACCTTGTTAAGGAACACAACGATCCTAGGCACGTTCACCTGGCGTGCAAGAAGGATATGTTCACGTGTCTGGGGCATCGGGCCGTCAGTAGCGGCAACAACGATGATGGCGCCGTCCATCTGGGCTGCACCGGTAACCATGTTCTTCACATAGTCAGCATGTCCCGGACAGTCAACGTGAGCATAGTGACGGTTCGCGGTTGAATACTCAACGTGAGAAGTGTTGATGGTAATACCCCTTTCCTTTTCCTCGGGGGCATTGTCGATTGAATCAAAGTCCCTTATTTCTGAGAGACCCTTCTTAGCGAGAACCATCGTAATAGCAGCCGTCAGGGTGGTCTTGCCGTGGTCGACGTGACCGATCGTACCGATATTTACGTGTGGCTTCGACCTGTCAAATTTTTCTTTTGCCATAATAAAAGCTTATTAATTTAAATTTACATCCAAAATCGTTTGAGCCGATGATGAGAGTTGAACTCATGACCCCTTCCTTACCAAGGAAGTGCTCTACCCCTGAGCTACATCGGCATGTTGAGCGGGAGACGGAATTCGAATCCGCGGCCCTTAGCTTGGAAGGCTAATGCTCTACCAACTGAGCTACTCCCGCTTATTTAGTTAACCGGTGGTCCCTCTCTTTTCCGTTTCCACCGGAATAAGGGACAATGCACTGTAAGAGTGGGGAGAGCAGGATTCGAACCTACGAAGTCTTCAGACAACAGATTTACAGTCTGCCCCAGTTGGCCACTTTGGTATCTCCCCGTCTTTACAGAGCATGCCTGGTTAGACATACATGCCTGTCATACAATGAGCCGATGAAGGGATTCGAACCCTTGACCTGCAGATTACAAATCAGCTGCTCTGGCCAACTGAGCTACATCGGCATTTGAAAGAACGACCGATTTCTGAGAAATTACCCTCAAAAATCGGTTTGCAAATGTAGAAATTAAAATTTCAAATCTCAAATTTATCAGAAGTTTTTTTGATGCAGAGGGATTACTCCCCCCGCATCTTTCCCTTCTGTTTGACTATCTGCTTCTTAAGAGCGTCAACCACAAGATCGGTTGACTCTTCGAACGTTTTGCTCTGTTTGCGGGCAAAAAGCGGGCCCCTGGGATACTCCACCTTGATTTCCGTAATCTTGTTCTCCCTCTCATCATCTTTATCTAACCTCAGAAACACCTCGGCGCTGACAATGTCATCACTTAATTGAGAAAGCTTGTTAACCTTTTGGGTAACAAAGTCAATCAGTTTTTTGTCTGCATCAAACCTGAGCGAATGGATCTGAATGTTCATGGCAGTACCTCCTGTTAAGTTATTGATTATGCTCTTGGATGAGCCTGTTTATAGATTTTTTTCAGTTGTTCAAATGTATTGTGTGTGTATACCTGCGTGGCTGAGAGACTGGCATGGCCCAGAAGCTCCTTTATCGAGTTGAGGTCAGCACCATAATTCAGCATATGTGTGGCAAAAGTATGCCTGAGAACATGAGGACTCTTCTTTTCAACAGTGGTAACCATTGCAAGGTATCTCGTCACTATGTTATAAACAGCCCTGTCATACATTTTGTTCCCCCTGTCAGTGACAAAGAACCAGCCTCCGGAGAATCCTTTCTCCTCACGCGCTTCAACGTATGACCAAAGTGATTTTACCATGCCGGCAGCAAGAGGAATTATCCTCTGCTTACCCCTCTTTCCAGTAACCCTGACCTGCCCCGCAGAGAGATCCACATCCGCGTCACGCAGGCCTGTCAGCTCCGACCTCCTCATGCCTGTAAGATACAAAAATTCCACAACAGTCCTGTCACGGATCCCGGAAAAATTATCTCCGAACCTGAACTCGTCAAGCAGCTTCGTGAGAGCATCCTCGGCAACAAAAACGGGAAGCGGTTTCGGCTTTTTGGGAAGCTTCAGCCCTGCCGTCGGATCTATGGTTATGAGCTCATGCCTGCGCATATAACGGAAGAGAGTCCTTAATGCTGACATCTTCCTGTGAACCGTGCCGGCCGAAGCGCCACCTTCAAGAAGCGATACCATCCAGCCACGCACATCAGCATGGGTTACAGAAACAAGTTCAGCCTCCGGGCGGACCTCCTCCAGCCAGCCCATAAACTGATTCAGATCATTTTTATAAGAAGTTACAGTGTGCCGTGAATAACGCTTCTCGGTACTTATGAATTGAAGGAACGATTCCTTTGTATTCATGAAAGGAACCTTTTGGTTTTGTTTTTTTGTCTCAGCTTCGGCCTGGTGGAATTTTACTCTTCCTCGCGCTGCAGCTGCTGAACATAGACGGCCTTCTTTATCTCATCCCTGCGGCGGACCGAGGGTTTGACGTAGGCCTGACGCGACCTGAGCTCACGGATAACTCCAGTCTTCTCAAATTTCCTCTTGAATTTCTTGAGAGCCCTGTCTATGTTCTCGCCTTCTTTTACCGGTACAATTATCATAATTGAACTTTAAATTTAAATCGAGCCGCAAAATTAATATCTCCGGAAATCATTTCAAAACTTTTGAGCAAATAAATTCATAATCGGTTCCTGTAACGCCCGGGCCAGGTCTCACATACGGGGCTATTCGCGCGGCCTGATCCGGGGTGATGACACCGCTGCTGACCATCCTTCCAAGTGTGACAGGCGATCCTGTAACCGACCTGTATGTGGTTATCTTCCTCGCAGTCTCGTATCCCAGGTAGGGATGGCGGGCGAGGTCATTGTAGGTGGCGCTGTCAAGAACCAGCGGCCTCACATCTTCAAATGTCATGATTATGCGCTCAGCTGCCAGCATGGCTACCGAACTGTCGAGACCGTATACTTCCGCCAGCTGCCATTTATCAACAAATCCGCCAAGGAGGCTCCGGTATTTTATTATTCTTTCTGCCAGTACCGGCCCGATGCCGGGAAGAGTGACCAGCTCTCCGGCGGTGCACCGGTTAATGTCAAGGCGAACAGCATAGCTCCCGGCAGCACCTGTTGTCAGTTTGTCCCTCCCGTACTCCCGCGGTCCTCCTCCTGCATTTTCTGCATGATCTGCCGATGGTTTTACCACCGGTTCTCGCTCATACCCGATTGACGGGGTCCCCGGATTTTTCCCCTTCGGATATGCCTCATTTCCTCCTGCTCCGTTCCCCGGATTTTTTCTCTCCTGATCTGTCCCTATAATAATATAAGGTATCAGCATTGAAGCTGTGGCTGAATCTATTCCGTAAACCCTCTTCAGGTCTTCAGGCCGCCTGAACCTCGCCCCGCTGCCCCGGTAGTTCATGAGTGTGCGCGCCTGCCTGGCTGACAGGCCAAGCCTCAGAAGGTCATCATGAGTACAGGTGTTGGGATCAAAGCTGAAGAGAACCGGGAGAGTTTTTTCCTTGTCACTGTGGCCGGTTGCTATATCCTGCTCCAATGGCAGCGGAGGAATCTCTGCCGGTACCTCACCCGGCCTCAGGGTTGTAAGGCGCACGAGAACCAGCACCACGACAATCAGCGACAGGACGAACGTTCCACGCCTCTCCCTGCGCTCAAAACCGAACAGCGCTGTGACGGTTTTCCTGAATCGTTTCATAGACTAAGCAGCTAGACGACATGAAAGGTAGGAAAAAGGTGAATATAAGGCAAGAGGCAGTAGGCAATAGTGTTGACATAATCACCCTATAAACTGCAAATTATCAAGTAATTTCACTAATGCCTATTGCCTAATGCCTAATGCCTACTGCCTGCTAGAATGGATACCCGATCCCTATCACCATCGTGATGTCCTGCTTGCGGTCATAGGGACGGTTGAACGGGATCCATTTCGAGCCTTCTGTCTCCTGGGGATCGCGCACCTTCAACCCGAAGTCGGCACGCAGAAGAACGAACTTAAGGTCAAACCGGAGTCCGAGCCCGGTGCCCACGGCTATGTCATCGGTGAATGACCTGAACCGGAATACGCTTCCCGGCCTGCCTTCATCCTCCCTGACAGTCCAGATGTTACCGGCATCAATAAAGGCAGCTCCCTCCAGTATCCAGAACAGCTTGAACCTGTATTCAATGTTGGCCTCCAGCTTCATGTCGGCTGTCTGGTTGATGAATGAGCTCTCCTCCAGTATGTACGATCCTGGTCCGAGTGTTCTCACCATCCAGGCCCTGATATCGTTGGAACCGCCACCGAAGTACTGTTCCTCAAATGGCATGACCACAGAGTTGCCATACGGCCATCCAACTCCTGCGAAAAATCTGTAGGCAATGCTGCTGGCCTCATTGAACCTGTAGTTATAGGTTGCATCCACCTCACCCTTGAGGAACTGGGCAAAGGGCTGGCGGAAAAGATGGTAGCTGCCGTCAGGAGCCAGCTGAGCATTGGCTGTCCGGTAGACGGCATCAAGCAGGTTGCCGGCGACATCCACTCCGACACGTATGTTCCAGAAATCATGTGATTTCTGAATCATCTGGTTGTTGAATACGAAGTCATACCGTCCGCCGACAATCCTGACGTCTCGGAGCGAGTTGGAGAAGTAAGGCATGTCATCAATCATCTCCTGGTATTCGGGATTGATATAATGGAGCTTCACCACGTTCAGTGAGAGCGGGTTCATGCTGAACCTGGAATATTTGTTTCCGGTCCATGAATAGCCCAGCGATATGTTCGCAACCGAACGGGCAAAAACCGGCAATTTCTGGTAGTTATAACCAGCCTGCAGAACAGTTCTGGGGTCCCTGTTCCTCACAAATGATTCCTTTGCCGGGAATGGGATCATGAACTTGGGGATCCTCAGGTTGGCCTCGATCCCGTACTGCTGGGTGTTCGTGAAACCACTGACATCTTCAGTAAGGGTCTCATATGCACCCTTCAGCTTCATGCTGAATACCTCGGCACCCCTTAGCAAGCTCTTGTTCTGATAAATAAGGTTAAGGGCCCCGCCGAGGTTACCGCCGGTATTGGTACCCTCGAGTTCCACAGTGAATGATTGCCGCTCCATCGGGGTGAGTTGAATGATACAGTCGAGCATCCCCTCATCCCTCCTTTCACCGGACATGCTTCCTGCATCAATGAATGAGACATTAACCAGCCTGTGATTCCTGAGATCATTGAGGTGCTTCTGTGTCCTTTCTGTATTGGTGACACTGTAGAGCGACCCCGGTTCAACATATATTGCCTGTGCAAGCACCTCGGGCTTGATCAGGGTACGTCCGGGCGGAGCTACAAAGTGGATACCTCCGTAATATGAGGTATCAAGGCTGCTGAGATACTCATCTCCGCCTGTCAGTGCGATTCGCGGATCGAACTCCGGGTAGACATAAATATCCCTGACACGGTACATTCTGTTGGGACTTGAGACCAGCCTGCCCTGGCTGTCGAGCGTTACTCCCGGAGAAACAACATAATTGACAATCATCTGATGGCTCATAAGTGAGCTGTCGATGCGGTAGAAGATATTCTCGGTCGAAAAAGTATAGAAGCCAATGTCGCGGATAAAGCGTTCCAGTCTCTGGCGCTCTTTTCTGAGGACATCCACATCATATATCATTCCCCTCTCCACGGTACAGTTCACCGTGTCAATCATGATGAGGCTCCTGAGGACTGAATCCTGTACTTCGTACCTTATGTCAGCGATGGTATATGGTCTTCCCGGATTGACCCTGTAGATAACCTTTGCTTCGTTACCTGTTACATTTACCGTATCAGTCACGGTGGCATTGAAAAAGCCTTTCGACCAGAGGTAGCTCTGAATCTGCCCGGCGGATCTCTCTGCGGCAACTTCATCAAGGATCACCGGTTCTTCACCGATCCTCCTCAACCAGCCGTGTGGCCACTTTTCCCTTGTAATGTCCGAAAGATTGAAGAGCCCGAGGTGGAACCGCACCCCGAAAATCTTCTTGTTTGGTTGCTGCCTGATATAGGGTTTCATGGCGCTCCGTGTCACCGTCTCCGGCAACGGTTCACCACCTGAGATGACGGCAAGCTCATTGCTGCTTAGGAGTAAATCTCCCGATGGGACGTATTTTGTGGGATTACATGATGCCGCCGTGAAAATAATGATAGTCAGCAGAAAGAGTTTGGGTCCGGTAATTTTTATATTTGCTCTCAGTTGGATCACTTGCCCGGGAAGAGTGGTGCACACAAATATACCATTATAAACTCTATTTTCAATTAGTGAATTATGCACAGAATGATCACCCGTAACCATGTAAAAATGATACTCTCGCTTCAGAAACGAAAGGTAAGGGAGGACAATTCACTCTTTGTCATTGAAGGCGACAAACTTGTCAGGGAGTATATTCTTGCAGGAAACAGGGTAATGCTTATGGCAGGCAAACCTGAATGGATTGACGGTGAGCCGGAGGCAGTCATTGGCGGGGCCGATGAGGTTGTCACGGTCAACTACGAGGAGTTGAGACGGATCAGCTCGCTCAGAACCCCTCACAACGTACTGGCTGTTGCCCCCATGAGGAAGGCACAGTTCAGCGATGACTCCCTCCGTGGCAGGCTTACCCCGGTGCTGGAGTGCGTGCAGGATCCGGGAAACCTCGGGACAATCATACGCATAGCCGCATGGTTCGGTATGGGCAATATCATATGTTCTCCGGATTCGGTTGACTTTTACAATCCTAAGGTGATCCAGGCAACAATGGGGGCATTCATGCATGTAAACGTATGGTACAGGCCGCTTGAGGAGCTTCTCGGCAGTGCTGCGGGCGATGGCATACCCGTGTACGGCACCACAACTGACGGTGAATCGGTGTACGAGAGTGATCTCGGCACCGAGGGCATCATCCTCTTTGGCAACGAGTCAAAAGGGATTTCCGCCGGATTGCTGCAACATGTCACCAGCCGCATTACCATCCCCGGTCCGTCAAAGCCTGTTGCGGGTCTGGAATCGTTAAACGTCAGCATGGCAGCTGCCATAGTATGTTCGGAATTCTTTAGAAGAGGCAGTAGGCAATAGGCAGTAGGCAGTAGTGAAATTACTGCTAATCATGCAGTTACTATATGCGTTGTCAACACTCTTGCCTATTGCCTAATGCCTTTTGCCTGCTTGCAGCTTGGCTGCAAGCAGCATCCCATCCACTGCTGATGAGACTATTCCCCCGGCATATCCGGCTCCCTCGCCTGCAGGCCACAGACCTTCAATGCCTTCCGCGTTCAGTGTGACCGGATCACGCAAAATCCTTACCGGAGATGAGGTACGTGACTCCACTGCGGCAACAAGCGCTTCACCGGTGAGGAAACCCCTCATCTTCTTCCCGAACTCCAAGAATCCTTCCCTCAACCTTCCGGAAATGTCTGCAGGCATCCATTCATGAAGCGGTGAAGCAGTCAGGCCGGGAAAGTATGATGCATCGGGCAGGGAGGATGAAGCTCTGCCCTCTACAAAGTCGGTCAGTCTCTGCGCCGGTGCCCGTTGTGTCATGCCTCCCTCCTTCCATGCCATCCTCTCCAGGGCTTCCTGGTATGCTGTACCTGCCAGCGGGCCTCTCCCGTAAAGGATGGTATCCTCCTCCCTTATTTCTGTCACTATACCGCTGTTAGCCCACCTGGAGTTGCGGTTTGAGGGAGACATTCCGTTGACCACCACCTCTCCCGGTGCAGTGGCCGAAGGAACCATGAATCCTCCCGGGCACATGCAGAAAGAGTATACACCTCTGCCGGCAACCTGCGTAACAAGGTTGTAGGCTGCTGCCGGCAGGAGATCGCCGCGTGACCTGCCATGGTACTGAATGTGGTCAATCAGCTCCTGGGGATGTTCTACCCTTACGCCCATGGCGAATGGTTTGAAGGCAAGCTTCACCCCTGCCCCGGCAAGCATTGCATGTATGTCACGTGCCGAATGACCTGTGGCAAGTATAAGATCACCTGCCCTGAAGGTTTCGTTGCCGTTGACGGTCACCTCCCGGAATTGCCCGTCACTGACAGAAATTCCTGTTATCCGTTTACTGAAAAGCACCTCTCCACCGGCTTCCCTGATGGTATTTGTTATTGCGGTTATAATTCCGGGCAGTCTGTCTGTTCCCAGGTGAGGATGAGCTTCATACAGAATCGCAGGATCAGCTCCGTGCAGCACCAGCAGTTCAAGCACACGCCGGTTGTCACCTCTCTTTTTTGACCTTGTATAGAGTTTGCCATCGGAAAACGTGCCTGCCCCTCCCTCACCGAAACAGTAGTTTGAGTCCGGGTCAACAATATGCTGTCTGCTTATGATTGCTACGTCCCTCTTACGGTCATGCACCTCCCTTCCCCGCTCCAGGATAACGGGTTTCAGTCCGGCCTCAATGAGCGCAAGTGCAGCAAACAACCCCGCCGGTCCGCAGCCGGCAACAAGTACCTCCCGGGAATGAGAGACATCAGTGATCCTGAACGGTTCTGTCACTTCCGTTTCCTCACCAGGATAAACCAGTTGAACCGTAAGATTGACCCTGATCTCTGGCTGGCGTGCATCAACTGATCGCCTGAGGATGCGTACAGTAAAATCTTTTCTTCCGCTCTTTCTTTCGAGGATCCTCCTCAGTTCCGTCTCATCAAAGGCTACCTGCGGAGACAGCACCATGTTGAGTTCTTCAGGCATGACTACTCAAAATGGAATGAAAGAGACCATATCTGGGATCGCAGTGAACCTATAGAATTTGCATATTCGGCATAATCCGGGGAGGGCTCATGTACCAGGACGTCAGAAAGACCGGTTGACATCTTTGCTTCAATTGTAAGCTTGAAATAAGGAAGATAAAAGTCTATGCCCGCGCCAACCTCATAATAAAAGTCCGGTCTTTTCAGCCTGATATATACAGGCCTGTCAGGATCATATTCCTTCTTTCCGGCAAGGTCATAACGGAAATTAATCCCTGCAAGCAGGTATGGTCTTGAGTTGTTCATCCTCATTCCCTTTGCCTTGAGTGAAACCGGAAATTCCAGAAACGATGACTCAAGTACCTGTGTTTCTCCCCACTTTGCTCCGCTCAGGTCATAGAAATTAATATTTCGCTGTCCAAAGGATACTCCCGGCAGAAACCTTAGGTCAAGATAAGTTGATGGCCTGTAGTCAGTAACAATCTGGATATTTATACCCGGCTTCAGGCTGACAATCTCTGCCCTCAGGTCAGAGTCTGTCTTCATCTTCACCAGGAAATCCATAGTGTTGATACCCATGCTGAAGCCGAAATGGAGAAGCCTGTCGTCATAATTCGAGTCGTTTTTTGGCTTCGCCTTCTGGGCAACCAACAATAATGGCATCAGAAGCAGAAGGAAGATTATGGCAGTTCTTTTATACACTCTTCTGAATGGTCCTGATTAATAAAACGGAGAATTTAGCTTTTATTGTATGGTGCTTCTCAGGACCTGAATCCGGTATAAATGCTTGCTATGCCTCCGGTAAGCCTCTTCTGCGCGACGCCGCTGAATCCGGCCTTCTCAAGCAGTCCGAGAAATCTTTCATTGTCGGGGAATGACATTACCGAATCAGGCAGGTATGAATATGCTGAGCTGTCGCCGGAAACTTTTCTTCCAATGCGCGGCAGAATCCTTCTGAAGTAAAATCCGTATATCTGTCTGAACGGAAACCATGCAGGCCTGGAGAACTCCAGCACCATTATCATTCCACCGGGCCTGACCACGCGGCACATCTCTGTCAGTCCCGCCAGGGTGTTCTCAAAATTGCGCACCCCGAACGCTGACATCACCACATCAAAAGTACCATCGCTGAACCCGATGGCAGAGGCATCGCCCTTCAGCAGCTCTATTCTGTCTCCGGAACCCAGCGTTTCAATCTTTCGGCGGCCCTCCTCCAGCATCCTTGAGCTGATGTCAATGCCCGTAACCTTTTCAGGCTGCAGCCTGAGTGCCTCAATGGCCAGGTCACCCGTACCCGTGGCAACATCAAGGACAGTCTTTGGTTTAGCATACCTCCCGATGAGAGAAACTGCCCTTCTCCTCCAGAACCTGTCAGTGCCGAAGGAAAGAAGATGGTTCAGACGGTCATAATGCTTTGAAATTGAATCAAACATGATCTCAACCTGCTCTGCAGAAGGTCCGCTTTTCCGGGTTGTATCGTGCATCACTATAAAATTCTTTGTCAGGTGCCGGTTTATTTTGCATCACTGCCGGACATTCAGTGGTCTTTGGTATAGGTTTAATCCATCATTTTCCGGACAGGCGGTAAAGATACCCTTAATATTTTTACATTTACCCATCCGAAAAAGTTATGCTATGCAAAAGACAGTACTGATTACTGGTGCGACTTCAGGTATTGGAGAAGCCGCAGCAGGGAAGTTTGCAGAATCATCTGACAGACTGATTATTACAGGAAGAAGAAAAGAGAGACTCGATGAACTTGCTGATCACCTCCGGAGCACTTACGGCACTGAGGTACTTGCTCTCTGCTTCGATGTCAGGGACAGGCTCGAAGTGGAAAAGCATCTCGGCGCCCTTCCTGAGGAATGGAAGAACATTGACATTCTCATAAATAATGCCGGATTGGCAGTAGGTCTGAGCCATATTGACGAGGGAGACACTGATGACTGGGACAGGATGATTGACACCAACGTCAAGGGACTGCTTTACGTTACCCGGGTGATATCGCCCCTGATGGTCAGAAGAGGAACAGGGCACATTTTCAATATCGCATCAATTGCCGGCAAGGAGGTATACGAGAATGGAGCAGTTTACTGTGCCTCCAAGCATGCCGTTGATGCTCTCTCCAGGGCTATGCGGATTGATCTTCTGAAGCATGGCATTAAGGTAACCAACATTGCTCCCGGGATGGTGGAGACTGAGTTCTCCGAGGTCCGTTTCAAGGGAGACACCGAAAGGGCTGCAGCGGTCTATGCCGGCCTTGAACCGCTCACCGGCGATGACATTGCCGGGGTCATCCTCTATTGCGCCAACCTTCCTGACCATGTTTGTATTAATGACCTGGTCATCACGCCAAAAGCACAGGCAAATGCGACCAACACTTTCAGAAAAACCAGATAACCATGAAAAGAAATCTTTTTGCAGCAGTAATGATTGCAGCTCTCATATTCGGAGCATCTGGCAATCTATGCGGAATAGACACATCTGACACACGGATGCTGTCACAACCCGCAGCAAGTCAATCGCACGTTGCATTCATCTACGCGGATGATCTGTGGGTGATGAATGCCGACGGGACAAATCCCCGCCGTCTGACAGTAGATGAGGGGATTGAAGGAGAACCGTGTTTCTCCCCTGACGGGAAGCTGATAGCCTTCAGCGCCCAGTATGACGGGAATACTGATGTTTTTGTCATCCCGGTGGAAGGTGGTTTACCGGTGAGACTCACCTGGCACCCCGGCAGTGATGCGGCCAGAGGCTTCACCCCTGACGGGAAGAAGGTGATGTTCATTTCCCAGAGATCATCCTTTACCGGCAGATACACACAGCTGTACACGGTTGGTGTAGATGGAGGATACCCGGAACAGCTTGGCATACCAAATGCATATTATGCCTCCTGGTCACCTGATGGCAGCAGGATGGCCTATACCCCCCTTCCACCGGTACATGCACAATGGAAAAACTACCGCGGAGGCACAGTCTCGACAATCTGGCTCTTTACCTTCGCTGACCGTTCGGTTATAAAGGTACCCCAGCCGCAGGGCGGATGCAATGACACTGATCCCATGTGGATTGGTGACAGGATCTACTTTCTCAGTGACAGGAACGGTGAATTCAACCTTTTTTCGTGCAACGGCACCGGTGCCGATATCAGGCAGCATACAAGCTTCACTGACTTCCCTGTTTTGAAGGCTTCAGGCACCTCCGGCAAGATAATATTCGAACAGGCAGGATACCTTCACTCTTATGATATCACCAGTGGCGAATCACAGAGGCTGAAGACAGCCATAGCAGCTGATCTGCTTGAGTTGCGCCCGCGTTACATTCAGGGTCCGGGCTACATCAGAAGCGTACACATCTCCCCGACGGGAAGCCGCGTTGTATTAGGGTACAGGGGCGAAATCATCACCCTGCCTGCCGAAAAGGGAGATCCCAGAAATATCACCCTCACAGCCGGCGTGCACGAGAAAACTCCGGCATGGTCACCTGATGGTAAGACAATTGCTTATTTATCAGACGAATCCGGTGAATACACATTGAATCTGAAATCGCAGGACGGCAAGGGTGAAGCTAAAGTATTCAATCTGCCGGGAACGGGTTTCTATAACTACCTTGAGTGGTCTCCTGACAGTAAAAAGATCACCTTTACAGATAACGGAAGAAACCTATGGCTCCTTGACATAACAACCTCAGTAACAAAAAAAATCGATTCTGACGAGATATACTTCCCGGGACCGTTCAGGGACATGCACGGAGACTGGTCATCAGACTCCAGATGGATCGTATACACTAAGATGCTCAACAGTTTCTACAGGGTTGTGTACCTCTATTCGGTTGACCAGCAGAAATCATTCCCGGTCACTGACGGACTGAGTGATGCTGCTGACCCCGTCTTTGACCCCAGCGGAGATTATATCTATTTCTTCGCATCCACTGACGCCGGCCCAGTAATCAACTGGTTCGACCTTTCAAGCGCTGACATGAGGATGACAAACTCTATCTATCTTGTCACCCTCAGGAAGGATATCATTTCACCCTTTGCAAAGGAGAGTGATGAAGAAAAGGGCACGGAAGCCAAAACCGATGCTGAAAACCCAGCAGCCGCTGCCCCGGAAAAGAGCTCAGGCAAGGGTTCTTCGAAGGGTGCCGCAAAGGCACCAGTACCGGAAAAGAGTGACCTTCTGAAAATTGAGACAGACGGACTGCAGGAAAGAGTTGTAAACGTACCGGTATCATCCGGCACTTACAGTTCTCTTGGTGTTGCAGGTAAGGGCGAGATACTCTATATCGTTTCCAACCCTGCTGACCGCAAGTCCATGCTTCATAAATACAATGTCACTGACAGGAAGGATGAGGAGGTGATGGAGCTCGACGGCTATCTGGTTTCAGCTGACAGGAAGAAGATGCTTTATGCCAGGGGACAGACCTTCGGGATTACAGCTGCAGGCAAAAAACCGGAACCGGGCAAGGGTGTGCTGAATACCGGGTCCATATCGGTCAGGATTGATGTGAAAGAAGAATGGCCGCAGATATTTAATGAGGCCTGGAGAATCAACCGCGATTATTTCTATGATCCGGGCATGCATGGCGCTGACTGGAAGGCAATGAAGGATAAGTATTCACAGTTCCTTCCTCACCTGACCTGCAGGGGTGACCTCAACAGGGTCATCCAGTGGATGTGCAGTGAGCTTGGTGTAGGCCACCACAGGGTTGGCGGAGGTGACAGGCTGAACAACCCGCAGAGGATCGGAGGAGGACTCCTGGGCGCTGACTTCTCTGTCGAGAACAACAGATACCGGCTGAAGAAAATCTACGGCGGACTTAACTGGAATCCTGATCTCAGATCGCCTCTTACCGAACCGGGACTGAACGTAAAGACCGGGGAATACATACTGGCAGTTGACGGTCACGATGTCACCGCAGATAAAAACATTCACAGCTTCCTCGAGAATAAAGACGGCAGGATTGTTGAGCTCACCGTGGGGCCGAATCCCGAATATGCCGGGTCACGTGTCATTAAGGTTGTACCCACAGGCAACGAGAACAGCCTCAGAAACCGTGACTGGGTTGAAAGCAACCTCAGGAAGGTAACAGAAGCAACCAATGGCAAAGTGGCTTACGTTTATGTACCCAACACTGCCGGGCAGGGTCATGAATATTTCAAGAGGTACTTTTTCCCGCAGGCTAACAGGAAGGCCATCATCATTGACGAACGGTTCAACGGCGGGGGAATGATTGCCGACTACTACATTGATCTGCTTCAGCGTCCGCTGCAGTCATACTGGAACATGCGCTACGGCAATGACCTTAAGACTCCTAGTGCATCAATACAGGGGCCGAAGGTCATGATCATAGATGAGACAGCAGGTTCAGGTGGTGACATGCTTCCATGGATGTTCCGCAAGTTTGGTGTCGGCACCCTGGTAGGTAAGCGTACCTGGGGCGGCCTGGTAGGAACACTTGGCTTCCCCGAACTGATGGACGGAGGAATGGTGACAGCGCCCAACCTGGCTATCTGGACCGAAGACGGTTTTGTTGTTGAAAACGTAGGCGTAGCCCCTGACATTGAAGTGGAACAGTGGCCAGCCGATGTGCTTGAAGGCAGGGATCCTCAACTTGAGAAAGCTATCGAGGTGGCCCTTAAGGAGCTTGAGAAGAATCCGCCTGTTGAGCCGGTCCGACCACCCTATCCGGTGAAGGTTAGAAAATAGGCAATAGGCAATTGGCATTAGGCAATAGTGATTTACTCATATAATCAATAACACAGACCGCAGGACTGCAAGACCGCAGGATTGCATGACTTTCAAATCTTCAGACTTTCAGACCATGACAATGTATCATCATAATGACCTGCTGGATTTCACAACCAAAGTTTTCATGCAGATAGGATGCAGCCGTGATGACGCCGCCGCCATTGCCGGGGTGCTGGTGGCCGCCGAATTGCGTGGCCACTCATCGCACGGGATGATCAGGGTACGCGAGTACTACGAGCTCTGGAAGAGTGGCCGTGTGAACGTTGCCCCCGGGGTAAGAGTTGTGCATGAGACTCCTTCCACCGCAGTAATCGACGGTGACAGGTGCTTCGGGATGGTTGCAGGGATCAGGTCGATGCGTCTTGCCATTGAGAAAGCGGCTGCCACCGGCACGGGCTGGGTGGCAGTCCGCAACTCAAACCACTTCGGCATAGCCGGATACTATGCAATGATGGCTCTTGAACATGATATGGTGGGCATCGCCGTTACCAATGCCAATCCGCTGGTGGTGCCGACCTTTTCCGTGAGCCGTTTTCTGGGTACCAATCCGCTGGCTGTAGCTGTTCCTGCACTGGAGGAACCACCCTTCGTGGCAGACTTCGCCACCACGCCCATCGCACGGGGCAAGCTGGCAGTCTCTGAGAAGAAAGGCGAGAAGGTGCCACTGGGATACGTTCAGGACGCCGAGGGAAATCCTTCCGATGATCCCGGCATACTTCGCCGCGGTGGTGGTATGGTCACCCTTGGGGGCGACCGCCTTCACGGAAGTCACAAGGGATACTGCATGACAGCTGTGATTGACATTTTCAGCGCTCTCTTCAGCGGGGCAAACTTCGGCCCATTCGTACCACCCAGCGTGGCCTACCTCCCGGTGCCGGAGAACCAGCCGGGACTGGGCACAGGTCATTTCTTCGGCGCCATGAGAATTGACGCCTTCAGACCTGCCGGAGAGTTCAGGGCGGCAATGGACAACTGGATAAGAACATTCCGCAGCGCAAAACCGGCGAAGGGTGAAGAGCGGGTGCTTATACCCGGTGACCCGGAAAGGGAAGCAGAACAGAAACACCTGAAAACCGGCATAAGTGTGGTGCCGGCCGTGGTTGAAGATCTGAAGGTAATAGCCACAGAACTGGGGTTAAATTTCAGAGCGGAGTAAACTGACCCCGGTTCCGGCACCTCGTGCACGGGATTGACACTCCTCCCCGACACCGGGTATACGAAACTTCGCCCGCTGAAGAGGCTCAGACTGCCGATTGCGGACTGCTTACCGCTGATTTCTAGACAGAAAATCCCTGTCCCCTGACAGCTTCCAGAAATTTCACTGAGAAGTATTCGTTATCTGCTTTCTTGTACCGCACGTCGGTGAATACCTGCGCCAGAGTCTTCTTCCCGTTTTCAGCAATGAACTGCAGAGAGTCGGCACGTGCCTCCTTCTCCCTGTAAAGGCTATCGATCATGTCCGGTGCAAAATCATGATATTTTTCGTAATGCACAACGGCATCCAGCGGGAGTCTGTCAGGCTGCTCAGGCACCTGTGCCGGCCAGCCAATGGTAACAGTTGCAACAGGTACAACACCCCTGGGAAGTTCCAGCACCTGAATGATCCTGTCAGCGCTATAGGTAGCCGTTCCGAGATAACAGATGCCCAGCCCCTCCTCCTCAGCGGCGTTGCATATTGTCTGGGCCGCGATGAGAGCATCAGTTGCCGCAGTCATGAACGACAGGAAATTGTCATAGCCCGGCTCGGCGTCACGCTGTCTGCACCAGAGGTTGAACCTGTTAAAGTCGGCACAAAAGGTAAGCACCACCGGCGCCTCAGTAACCATCGGCTGGTTAAAATGGGCCGGAGCCAGCTGCTTTTTCATCTCCTGATCCCTTGTCACTATGATACTGTATACCTGCATGTTGCCAGTGGTTGAACTCCTCGTACCGGCAGTCAGAAGTCGTTCAAGGAGGTCACTGTCAATTTCGCGCTGTGCGTATTTTCTTATTGTTCTCCGGGTAAAATATGTACTGTTCATTGGGACTCGTTTTAATTCTCAGCAAAATAATTAAATAACGTTAAAAAGTAAGCTGACAAAATTCGTTAACTTACCTTAGCAATAGTTATAACCTGACCAAAACACCACTTATGAAAAAAGTTCTTACACTGATTTTCGTATTGTTGCTGGCAGGCTCTTGCAGTCTGTGGGCACAAAAGAAAGAGACAAAGAAGGATGCAAAGCAGTCGGAGAGCCAGTCAGGACCCCCGGTATCCTCATCATTTTTCAGCGCGGTCTCCTTCAGGTCCGTGGGACCGGCATGGGCTTCAGGCCGTATAGCAGACCTCGCAGTAAATCCCTCCGACCATTCAGAGATCTATGCAGCTGTTGCCTCGGGCAACATCTGGAAGAGCATGAACAACGGCACCACCTGGGAGCCGATTTTTGACAAACAGGGTGCATATGCCATTGGATGCATTGTTATTGATCCGAACAACCATAATGTGGTCTGGACCGGTACCGGCGAGAACAACCACCAGCGTGCACTGGGGTGGGGTGACGGCGTCTACCGTTCGGATGACGCGGGAGCCAGCTGGAAGAACATGGGTCTGAAGGAGTCGCGCCAAATTGGCGGAATAGCCATTGACCCCCGGAACAGTGATGTGGTATATGTCGCAGCGGAAGGATCAGTCTGGGGCCCGGGCGGGGAACGCGGACTGTACAAATCAGCTGACGGCGGAAAAACATGGGAAAAGATTCTCAGTATCAGCGAAAACACCGGTATAAACAACGTGGTGCTTGACCCACGCAATCCCGATATCATCTACTGCACAAGCGAACAGCGCCGCAGGCACGTCGGCATGAAGATCAGCGGCGGACCGGAATCAGCAGTCTATAAATCTGTCAATGCCGGAAAATCATTTGAAAAGATAATGAAAGGCCTGCCGGGAGGAGATATAGGCGGCATGGGGATAGCCATCTCACCGGTTAACCCTGATGTTCTCTATCTCATTGTGGAAGCACAGGGTGAGTCCGGTGGCTTCTACCGGTCAGTTAACAGAGGCGCTTCATGGGAAAGGATGAACTCCTACCATTCAAGCGGACAGTACTACAACAAGATCATCTGTGACCCGAAGGATGTTGACAGGGTCTTCAGCCTTGACACATACACCCAGGTCACCGTTGACGGTGGCCTTACATGGAAGAACGTGGGCAACCAGGGACGTCACGTTGATGACCATGCCATGTGGATTGACGACACCAACACGGAACATTTCTATATCGGAGGTGACGGCGGCATCTACGAGACATGGGACAACGGCAGGAACTTCATCTTCAAGTCGAACCTGCCTGTGACCCAGTTCTACAGGGTGGCTGTCGACAACACCTACCCCTTTTACTACATCTACGGTGGCACACAGGACAACAACTCCATGGGAGGCCCCTCTGCCAGCACAAGCAACGGTGTCACAAACGATGACTGGTTCGTCACCTCGGGAGGTGACGGATTCTGGGTGGCCATTGATCCACAAGAACCGGACATTGTTTATACCGAATCACAATACGGTAATGCCTCCCGCTATGACCGCAGAAGCGGCGAAAGGGTGAGCATCAGGCCCATCCCCGGTGAGAGAGAACTTACCTACCGCTGGAACTGGGATACTCCCCTCCTTATCAGCCCACACAACAACAAAAGGATCTACATGGCTGCCAATTTCCTGTTCCGCAGTGATGACAGGGGTAGCAACTGGATGACAATATCTCCTGACCTGACAAGGAACGAGAACCGTGACAACTTCAAGGTAATGGACAGGTACTGGCCCTCAGACGCTATCGCGAGAAACAAGTCAACCTCCCTCTGGGGAACAATTGTCTCCCTCACTGAATCGCCCGTGCAGAAGGACCTGCTCTATTCCGGAAGTGATGACGGTGTCATAGCAGTCTCGGAAGACGGCGGCACAACCTGGAGAATGAACAAAACCTATCCCGGTGTGCCGGAATATACATTTGTGAGCGATCTGCTGGCCGACAAGTACAATCCAGACGTTGTATATGCCACATTCAATAACCATAAACGTGACGACTTCAAACCATATGTACTGAAGAGCACGGACAAGGGACGCACATGGACCTCAATAAGCGCAAACCTGCCGGCAAACGGACCTGTTCATACAATTGAACAGGATCATGTCAATCCCAGCCTCCTTTTCCTGGGAACCGAGTTCAGCTTTTTTGTATCATTTGACGCAGGCGCAACGTGGACCGAATTCAACAAGGGCCTTCCGACGATTGCGGTACGTGACATTGCCATCCAGGAACGCGAGAATGACCTGGTGATTGCCACATTCGGAAGGGGCTTCTATGTGATTGATGACTATACACCCCTGCAGAATTACTCGAAGAGTATTACCGAAAAGGCCGGCTATATCTTCCCGGTAAGGGAGGCCAGGATGTTTGTTCAGACAGATGAGTTTGACAACCAGGGTTCAATGTACTATCTGGCAAAGAATCCTCCTTACGGAGCTACCATTACATATTATGTTGACACGGTTCCGAAGACTGCGAGTGATGTCAGGAAGGAGAAGGAGAAGAAGCTCGTTGAAAAGGGAGAATTCATTCCGCAACCCACTGCAAGGGAGCTCAGCCTTGAGGAGCGTGAGATCAAACCTTATCTTATCTTCACCATTACTGATGAAGAAGGCTCAGTGATCCGCAAGCTTTATAAGAATGCCTCAGAGGGAGTGGGCCGCGTGACATGGAACTTTACCTATGCCGGTTATCAGCCTGTCAGGGCTTCCGGGAAATTCAGCCCTGTTTCTGAAGAAAGCCGTAGCCGCTGGGGTGGTGGAGGCATCCCGGTCATTCCGGGCAAATATTTCGTATCAATGGCCATGTACGCCAATGGTGAGATCAGGGAACTTGCAAGTCCTGAGCCGTTTGTATGCAAGCCTCTGGACATAGTGACCCTGCCGGCCACGAATGCAGCAGCCAGGGAGAAATGGATGAAGGAGATGTCTGCTTTCGCAAAGACAGCCTACGGTGCAATCTCGTACGCCACCGAACTTGACGGTATTGTTAACACCATAATGCAGACAATCCATCAAATGCCTGATGCACCGGCCTCACTTATGAAGGAAGCAGCAGCATTGAGTGATGAGATGGGTGAGATAACATATCTCATCAGGGGTATCTCTGTAGGTGCCAGCACAGAGGAGACTCCTCCCTCACCGGTATCGCTGTCAGCAAGGCTGTCAGCCATGTCAAGGTCACTCTATGGCAACTCCGGCGATATATCCGGCATTGCTGACCAGCAGTTCACTATCCTGAAGAAGGAATTCCCGGTGCTTCTTGAGAGAATTCAGAAGGCAGGAGCGGCTGTTGGTGAGCTCAACGCGAAGCTCGATGAGATAAAAGCTCCGTGGACGTCAGGCAGAGTACCAAAGCTATAGGGATTTGCGATTTGCGAATTGCGATTTGCGATTTGCGAAGAAAAAGCCCCGGCTGCCTCTTGCCTAAAACCTCTTCGTATACCCGTGGCAGTACGGTACTTTGCCATTGCGGAAATAGTAATCCTGGTGATACTCCTCTGCCGGATAAAACTCAGAGGCCTTTGTGAGCCGGGTAGCCACCTTCAGTCCCTTGTCGCGAAGGAGGGCAAGGTATTTTGCCGCTGTTTTTCGCTGTTCCTCGTTCTTCCAGAAGATCTCGGAGCGGTACTGATCACCTGTGTCAGGCCCCTGTCCGCCTACCTGGGTAGGGTCATGTATCTCAAGGAATAGTTTCACGAGCTTATCATATGAAGTCCTTTTTGTATCATAGGTGACCTTCACCGTTTCGGCATGGCCGGTATTTCCGTTGCATACCTCCCTGTATGAAGGATTCTTTATATGACCACCGGTAAAGCCGGAAACTACTGCCATCACCCCCGGCTCCTTCTGCAGGAAGTATTCCACTCCCCAGAAGCATCCGCCGGCAAACAGGGCTGTGCCGTAAGTTCCTGCCGGCAGCACCTCCGGAACGAAGTCAAGGGATACCGAGTTGACACAGTGACGTGTATTCTTTGGGGTGAATTGTTCACCGGTGAAGACATGACCAAGGTGTCCGCCGCAGTTTGTGCAAACTATCTCAGTGCGCATGCCGTCGGCATCCCTGACCCGCCTCACCGCACCCGTTATCTCCTCGTCAAAGCTTGGCCACCCGCAGCCGGCATCAAACTTGGCGTCAGAATGATAGAGGGCATTACCGCATTGTTTGCAAAGGTATGTTCCTTTGGCGTTGAACTTTTCATATAGCCCCGTGAAGGGGTGTTCCGTTGACTTGCTGATAATTACCTTCGATTCCTGGGCTGTCAGGTCATTGTATGCCGGCTTCTCCTGTGACAGGCTATCCTTTTCCATTGCAAGAAATAATATTGTTATTAATAGTATAATATATCCCTGAAATTTCATTGTTTTTCAGTTTACCTGTTAACAAATGACAGAGCTGTTGGTTTAAAAAGGATCGGACTTAAATAATAATCTGGCACAAATCTTGTTTTAAAAATAAAGTTACTTTTGTTTCAGACTTAAAGGCAGGAATTATGAAAAAAGTTGGTCTGGTTGTCGTCCTCGCTCTGCTTGCAGTACTGGCATTCAGTTCATGCAACCGTGAAGCATGTCCGGCATACAGCAGTGCCGATACCGCTTCGACGGAGCAGGAAGGCTGATCATCGCTTCTCCCCCGCTGCCAGTCTTAACATCAGCGCAAAAATGATTAAGAGATTTTGGCACGTCATACTGTTTATTGTTATCTGCGGGTCTCTCGCGGGGCAGGGAGATATTGACCCGCAGGACAGGATCTTCTGGCGCAACGAGAAATCTGTTGGCCCGGCACTGAATGCCGACGGCTGGTCGATCATCTATCGTGACCTGCGCCAGTTCAAACCCAATCAGCGCTGGTTTCTTGAAGGAAGTATTGAAGGCTTCAAGCATCCCAAGGAGATCAAACTCTCCAATTATTATTTTCAGAGCCCCGGAACATTTGTGTTCGGTAAGCTTAATTCAACCTGGACTATCGGTGCCGGTGCCGGGTACCAGCTGGAAATATTTGAAAAACATGACCTGGGAGGCGTATCTGTCAGCTGGTTCGGTGGTGGCGGAGCCACACTTCTTTTTGCCAAGCCAATCTATTACAAGATCTATATACCGCTGGGAAACGGCTACTATACCTTTGAGGAGCAGACATTCGACCTGACCATACACCAGCCGCTGGATATCATAAGCAAAGCCTCATTCTTCAAGGGCATGGACGACGTTAAACTTTACCCCGGGCTTTACACACGCACCGGATTCAATTTTGAATACAGCCGGAATGACCGTGTAACACACACCGTGGAGGTGGGAGCCTCTCTTCATGCCTTCACAAAGACCATACCCATTATGGCCAGCGATGACAACAAACAGTTCTTCCCTTCAATATTTGTCGGTTACCGTATCGGCATGATCCTCGATCCTGTCAACCAGCGGGGCCTGCTTGAGCTTCTCCGGAAGCAGCCAGCAGAATAATTATCACTCATTGTTGACCTCTCCTTTTTATTTACTACTTTTGTCATTCCTTTTAATAACCATATTAACATTATAGCAATGGCAAAGATTAAAGTAGCAATCAACGGTTTTGGCAGGATAGGCCGCAACGTATTCAAGATGGCCTTCGAGAAATCCAACATTGAAATAGTAGGAATCAATGATCTCACCGATACTAAAACTCTTGCTCATCTCCTGAAGTATGACTCCACCCAGGGTCAGTTTCCCGGAGTCACCTATGATGAGCAGAATATCATAGTAAGGGGTGACAAGATCAAAGTCACGGCAGAGAAGAATCCCGCTGTAATTCCATGGGAAGTTAAGCCAGATATAGTAATTGAATCAACCGGTATATTTACCTCGAAGGAGAGCCCCAAGGGAGGTTACGGTGATCACCTGAAGAATGGCGCGAAGAAGGTCATTCTCACTGTTCCGGCGAAGGATGCCATAGATGCTATGATAGTTGTAGGTGTCAACGATGATGTTCTCAAGCCGGAGCACACCTGTGTTTCGAATGCATCATGCACAACGAACTGTCTTGCACCGGTAGCGAAGGTTCTTAATGACACCTTCGGGATCGAGCTCGGTTACATGACCACCATTCACTCCTATACAAATGACCAGCGCATTCTTGACCTGCCTCATAAGGATCTTCGCAGGGCCAGGTCAGCTGCTCTCTCACAGATACCAACCACCACAGGTGCAGCCAAGGCAGTTGGCAAGATCATCCCTGAGCTTAAGGGCAAGCTTGACGGTATCTCTGTAAGGGTCCCGACGCCTACCGGGTCGCTGGTTGACCTTGTTGCCGTTCTGAAGAAGGCAGCAACGAAAGAAGAGATCAACGCAGCAGTTAAGAAGGCCGCTGAAGGTCCTATGAAAGGTATTCTTGAGTATACCGAGGACGAGATTGTCTCCGTTGATGTTATCCACAATCCGGCATCTTCAATATTCGATGCCCAGAGCACAATGGTCAATGGCACCATGATCAAGGTCCTGTCATGGTATGACAACGAGTGGGGTTATTCAGCAAGATGTATTGACCTCATCGAGATTATGGGAAAAATGCTTTAATTTCCGGCAATCCTGCGTAATGCAGGAATTGAAATAATATGATGCAGCGTGGGGTCCCGGGACCCCACGCTTCGCATATATATCCATGATCTGCATCCGGGGGATGGAGCGCGGGGTCTCAGACCCCACACGTTACGAGGATATATTAAGATGTGATTTGGGCAGGAAATTGTCCTTTTACAACACCATCTGCACATCCATGTTGATGCCAACCGAATCGCGGTAGTGTTCCCCCAGTTCATGCATGGCCTCGTCGTCCTCCTCATAGAGCCAGGTGAGGCGTATCCTGTATCGCGGGGCCCGGTAGCTGCTGATCATCCTCAGCACATCACGCAGCGCTTTTGATGATCCGCTGTTGATGTATTCCAGGAAGATGACGATCCTCAGAGCAGTGAAACGTTCCAGGTGCGACCTGATCCATGTTTCCAGCGGAGGGTAGATGATGTCGGATCTCTCTGCAATTGAGCGACCGGTGATGCTCAGCACGTCCTCATCCTGATCATAGGTGATCCGTGGAATGTTGTTCGATCCTGTCTGAATTATCTCAATACTCATCTTGCCAACTTCAGGAACAGTACAACACGATTTATCAGAATGACTTTACATCACTCATAGCGAAGTGCTTCAATCGGATCAACAGCCGAAGCCTTTACGGCAGGGAAGTAGCCCGAAGCTATCCCTACCAGGAAACAGGCCAACACTCCTCCGATGACCCATACCCATGGCACTGTGAAACTTGAGCCCATCCCGAGAGAGACAAGATTGCCCATAAGAATTCCTGTAATAATGCCAAGGAGGCCTCCCATCTGCCCGATAATGACAGATTCATAAAGAAACTGTTGCCTGATTATTGATTTGCGCGCGCCAAGTGCCTTTCGCACACCTATCTCCCTTGTTCTTTCTGTAACGGATACCAGCATGATGTTCATCAGCCCCACAGCAGCTCCGAAAAGAGTTATAAGGCCAATAATTGTAGCAGCCAGAGTCACATACTTGATGTTCTCCATCAGCATCTCAATCAGGGTGTCGCTCTTCTGAACATTAAAATCAGACTCATCCCGGGGGTCAAGGTTACGGACTATCCTGAAGATCCCCTCTGCTTCGCTTGCCATCATGTCGAGACTGACTGACTTCTGCGGCATCACGCCTATGTTGTAGGTAATATTGGGTCTTGAGAAGTACTGCCTGGCGGTTGTAATGGGGATGATGGTCATCTGGTCACTTCCCATCATGCTCGCGCCGGAACTTTTTATAACACCGATAACTGTGAGCTTCAGCCCGGGAAGGCTTATCTCCTTTCCGAGCGGATCAACTCCGGGGAAGAGGAAGCGTACTATATCCTTCCCTATGATGACCACATGCCTGCTGCCTGCCAGGTCTTCCTGTGAGAAGTTGCGCCCTGACTCAAGCTCCTGTCCCGCAATAGTCAGGTAATTTTCATCTGAACCCAGTATTGATATGTTGGGGTTGGTTTTATTGTTACCAAAGCGGTATTCCGCCATACCCGATGCATTGAACGATACGGAGACCCAGGCAGGTTCCCGGAACCTCTCCTTGAAAGTTATTGCCTCCTTGTAGGTGATGTGGGAATGGTTTTTGGTGCGGATATGCTGGTCACCAATGGTAACCCTCATCGAGCGGGAGGTAATTGTAAAGGAATTTGCTCCCATCATCGTAAATTGCTCGGTAAGGGTGCTCTTCAGTCCGTCAATTGCAGTAAGAATTCCCACAAGGGCCATAATCCCGAATGCAATTATAGCCATTGTCAGTGCAGCCCTTACCCTGTTTGACCTGATTGCCTTGAATGCAACCCTGACATTCTCCCAGAATAATGTCAATCCTTTCACAGTACTTCCTTCAGCTAAAGATGGAACTAAGATACATCTTTTCTGAATTTCTTCTTCTTATACTTTCACTTCATTTTTTACCTTTGCCCGGGTGAAGAAGGAGAATCTGTCGATTGAACGTGGCATTGATGCCTTTGCGGAGCTGGGAAGAGTGATGCGCGAAGGAGCAGCCGGCTCCGCCACTGGATCCGGAAGACACTTTTATGAACTTTCTGAAACGCTGTATCTCTCCAATCCATGGTTCACGCCTGAAAATGTCAGGCGTGCCCTCTCCGCAACCGGAGACTCTCTCACCAGGGAGAAACTGATCCGGTGGTTGTCAGCTTACCCGGAACTGAATGAAGGGCATGACCCGGTAACAGTGGGAGTGGTTATGGCAGGTAACATTCCAATGGTGGGATTTCATGATCTTCTATGTGTACTGATATCAGGAAACCGCCTGCTGGGAAGACTAAGCACGAAGGATGAACTGCTGATGAGAGCCGTTTCTGCCACACTGACTGAAATTGAACCGGAATTCGGACACGTTACTGAGCTCACAACCGGGAGGCTGAAGGGATTCGGGAAAGTTATTGCCACCGGAAGCAACAATACCTCAAGATACTTTGAATACTATTTCAGGAACGTTCCCTCCATCATAAGGAGGAACAGGAACAGCATTGCTGTTCTTGACGGAACAGAGAGTGACAGTGAGCTGGAATTACTTGGTGACGATGTCTTCTCTTACTTTGGACTGGGCTGCCGGAATGTTTCAAAACTGTATCTCCCCGGCGGATATGACCCGGCGTCCCTCCTGCCCCGCTGGGAGCGATATGAATCACTCCGTTCTCATTACGGGTATATGGTAAACTACGACCATCACAGGGCAGTGATGATAGTGAACAGGGAGAGTTACACTGACGGCCGGTTCATACTTCTTAAGGAATCGTCCTCTCTTACTCCCCCGATGGCTGTGCTTCATTATGAGTTTTATGACAGCCGGTCAGGCCCTGCAATAACCCCTGAGATGAGCGCAGGCATGCTGCAGTGCATCGCCGGACACGGCCATCTCCCCTTTGGGACAACACAGAAACCGGAACTGTGGAATTATGCTGACAATATTGACACAATCAGTTTCCTGCTAAAAAAATAAGTCGAAGAGAATCTATTATAAAAAATATTAAATTGCACAAGTTGAAAAAGTGAGTGTTATGGTTTACAGATTTGTGGTGTTATCTGATGAGGATGAGTCGTTTGCAAGAGAGTTTGAGTTCCTTGACAGTCAATCTCTGCTTGATTTTCACAATACTCTGCAGGAAGAGCTGGAGTTTGACCGTTCCCAGATTGCCTCTTTCTTTATGGCAACAGAGAGCTGGGAAAAGGAGGAGGAGTTCACCCTGTTTGATATGGGTGCAGGCTCATCAACAATGGAGAACGCAGTACTTGAAGAGATCATTTTCCGGAAAAACCAGAAACTGCTCTATGTTTTTGACTTTTTCAATGACAGGGCACTCTATGTTGAATACGTAGGTGAGTTCAAGGAAGAAGATGATAAAGAGTATCCGACATGCATCAACTCCAAGGGCCTTCCTCCCAAGCAGGTGACTTTCGGTGGCGTTTCGCGCAAGAAATATAACAACCTCGTTGTGACCGATGATGACGATGATGACGTTGTGGTTGATGAGGACGTCGTCGATGACGACATCTTCTTCGAGGGTGAGGATGAAGATGATCTGTCTGAATTCGACAGTATCGAAAACAGTGACGAGGAGGAAGAGGAATAATCGCTCCTTCAGTCAGATCATATGAAAAATACATTGATTGTCCTTCCCGGTCCCACCGGAGTGGGTAAGACGGCATTTGCTATCGAGCTGGCCGAAAGACTCAGATGTGATATAATATCATGTGACTCACGGCAGTTTTACCGTGAGATGAAGACCGGAACCGCCGCCCCTGGCGAGGAGGAGCTTGCACGGGTCAAACACCACTTCGTGGGATTTCTGTCTGTTGCCGACTACTACAGTATCAGTCTTTTCGAGAGGGATGTACTGGCACTTCTGCCATCGTTGTTCGCATCAAAACCTGTGGCAATCATGACGGGAGGATCAATGCTCTATATGGATGCAGTGTGCAGGGGTATGGATGATATCCCGGACACTGATCCTGCCGTCAGGCAGAAGTATCTTGGGATGTACCATGATGAAGGCATTGAGGGTTTGCGCATTGCACTGAAGATGCTTGATCCACTGTCATATTCAAGACTCGACCTTCATAATCCACGTCGCATACTTCGTGCCCTGGAGATAACCGAAAGCTCTGGCAGGCCTTACTCTTCGTTCCTGACAGCACCGGTAAGACAGCGCGACTTCAGGATCATAAAAGCCGGACTGACACGTGAGAGAGGTGAACTGTACCGCAGGATAGACATGAGGGTTGACCGGATGATGGAAGAAGGGCTTGAAGAGGAAGCTGCTTCACTGAAACAATTCAGGGGTTTAAATGCCCTGAATACCGTCGGTTACCGTGAAATGTTCAGATGGTTTGATGGAGAGATCACCCGTGAACAGGCAGTAATGCTCATCAAGAGGAACACAAGGCGCTATGCCCGCAAACAGCTCACCTGGTGGAACAGGGATGACCAGATCAACTGGTTTGATGCGTCGCAGCGTGAGATGACTATCTCATGGATTGAACACCGCCTTGATGAGTAGTCCGGCCCGGTGGTCTTCGTTATCAATTAACTGAATTGTGAACTGCCGGTATCAGACCGGCTCCCTGAGTCTGCGAATTATCTCAACAGGGTCTGATGCGGAAAATACAGTACTGCCTGCAACGAGCACATCCACACCGGCATGCACAAGCATGGGTGCGTTATGCAAATCCACTCCTCCGTCGACCTCTATCATCACATCATAACCTCCCTCGTCAATCATGCTTCTTAGCTCACCGATCTTGTTGAAGCTGCCTGGGATGAAGGTCTGCCCGCCATAGCCCGGATTCACGGTCATCAGCAGCACCATATCAATATATGGAAGAATATCCTTGAGGAGTATTACCGGAGAGTGTGGATTCAGAGTCACCCCTGCCTTCATCCCGAGCCGGCGGATCTCAGTGACTGTGCGGTGCAGGTTCGGGCAAGCCTCATAATGAACTGTCAGGTTCGAGGCACCAGCCTCCCTGAACCGTTCAAGATACCTGTCAGGATCAACAATCATCAGGTGTACATCAAGTGGCTTGGAGGAGAGGTCACGTACTGCTTCCATTACAGGGAAACCAAACGAAATGTTGGGTACAAAAAGACCGTCCATTATGTCAAGGTGAAGCCAGTCAGCCTCGCTGTCATTGATCATCTCAACCTCTGATGCAAGGTTGGCAAAATCAGCAGCAAGAAGTGACGGTGAAACAAGGTGACTCATAACTAAAAGAATATCAGTTTGGTGATCAGCCCAGGTATGACTTAAGTATCCGGCTACGGGTGGTGAACTGAATGCGTTTGATGGCTTTCTCCTTGATCTGTCTGACCCGTTCACGGGTGAGCTTCAGTTCCTCTCCTATCTCTTCAAGGGTGAAGGGGTGTTTCATGCCTATGCCGAAATAAAGCTTCAGAACCCTTGCCTCTCGGGGTGACAGGGTGCTCAGGGCCTTTTCTATTTCATAAGATAATGATTCATTGATAAGGTTGCGGTCAGGACTAGGCGTCTCTTCATTCTGCATCACGTCATACATGTTGTTGTCCTCCTCCGAACTTATCGGAGCATCCATGCTCAGTGTGCGTCCGTTGGTGCGTATGGCCTCCTTTACATCCTCGGGGGCTATTTCCAGCAGGTCAGCTATCTCCTGTGCCGATGGCTCACGCTCATATTCCTGTTCAAGTTTGGAGTACGCCTTGTTAATTCGGTTGATAGAGCCGATCTTGTTTACCGGGAGCCTGACAATCCTTGACTGTTCGGCAAGTGATTGCAGGATGGCCTGCCTTATCCACCAGACAGCATAGGAGATGAATTTGAAACCCCTGGTCTCGTCAAAACGCTGGGCAGCCTTTATGAGGCCTAGGTTCCCCTCATTGATGAGGTCAGGGAGAGTCATCCCCTGATTCTGGTATTGTTTAGCAACGGACACCACAAACCGCAGGTTTGCCTTCACAAGCCTTGCCAGAGCATCATGATCACCCGTGCGGATCCTGCGTGCCAGTGACACCTCTTCATCCGGTGAGATGAGCTCAACCTTCCCGATCTCCTGCAAATACTTGTCGAGAGAGGGCGTATCACGGTTGGTAACCTGCTTGGTTATCTTTAACTGACGCATTGACAATTAATTATCGGACATCCTGCTGTTTCTTTCACGCAGAAGCTCACAATTGTACTAAAATATTCTCAGATAAACAAGAGTTGTGCAATTTTTAATAAAAATGACCCGTTAAAGGTGAAATTTTATAGTATTTGCTGCATATTTGGAGGGGGAATAGTGATCAGATAAGGAAGACTTACATGCCATTTTTTGTGCTGTCAATTTGTATATTAATCAATTATTAATTATACTTGCACCGGAATAATGACGCAAGTCGTTTACTCAGTCGGAGGGACTCTTTCAAATTCCCCGCTTCATCAAAAACTATCGAAATTAATTCTTCTACACATTTTACACTATGCATGATATTCTTGAACTGAGCGAGATGCTGGTTCCCGAATTGAGGGAGATTGCCAAGCAGCTCAAAATTAAGAGGGTAGAACTACTCAAGAAACAGGATCTTATCTACAAGATCCTTGACCAGCAGGCTATTGACGCTGCTGAGACACGCAAGTCAGCCAGAGGCGAAAGTCAGCAATCTGACCGAAAACAGGATCAATCCGGTCAGCAAAACAAGCAAAGAAAACCTGAGAGACAGGGGCAGAATCCTGATCAGCGCCGGCAGCCGGTTCAGCAGAACCAGGGACAGCAGCAGCCCAGGCAGCAAAACCAGGGACGGCCTCCGAAAATTCAGCATGACCAACAGCAGAGAAAACCACAGGGTCAGGGACAGCAGCAGGGACAGGCGCCGGCTCAGCCCCAGGTGCAGAATCAGCCCCAGGCGCAGAAACAGGGACAGCAGCAGCAACAGCAAGGACAGCAGCAGGGACAGCCACAACCTCAGCCTCAGGGCCAGAGTCAGGCACAGGGTCAGAAACAAAGTCAGCAGCAGGGCCAGCAACATTCACAGGGACAGCAGCAGAACAGGCAGCAGCAGTGGCAGCAGAACCGTGACAAGCGTCCTCGCACCTACAGGAATGATCAGCAGGGACCATACAGGCCTGACCAGAACCGTCAGCACAGCCAACAGCAGATGGCCCGTCAGGAGGAGATGGCTCAGACTCCCCCCCAGCAATCGCAATCGCAGCCGCAGCCACAGCCACAGCCCCGTGAGCAGAACTACCAGAATGAACAGGTACTGCCACCTGCCGACAAACTTCTCTTTGCCCCCGAAACAATTACCGACACTGAGCAGGACCAACTGAGATTCCAGGAGCCTGATGGTGAAAGCCGTATCATTGAGGAGGCTGCCGCACCGGAAGGTGCAGTGGTCATCCCTCCGGTTCCGGCCGAAGCCAGTGTATCTCAGCCTGAGGTGCATGAACCTGTCAGGGAGGAAAAGAAGGAAAGAGCATACGATTTTGAAGGAATAGTAGCCAATACCGGTGTCCTGGAAATCATGCCCGACGGTTACGGTTTCCTCCGCTCGCCGGATTACAACTATCTCAGTTCACCAGATGACATATACGTCTCGCAGTCGCAGATAAAGCTCTTCGGTCTGAAGACCGGTGATACCATCAGAGGCACCATCCGTCCGCCGCGTGAGGGTGAAAAATACTTCCCTCTCATCAAGGTTGAGGAGATCAACGGACGTACACCGGACTTCATCCGTGACAGGGTGCCGTTTGATTACCTGACTCCCCTGTTTCCAAATGAGAAATTTACGCTCTGCAGGCCGGGTGAAGGCAACCTGTCAGTCCGCATCGTTGATATGTTCTGCCCCATAGGTAAGGGACAACGTGGTCTGATCGTGGCACAGCCCAAGACCGGCAAGACCATCCTCCTGCAGGATATTGCCAATGCAATTGCCAAATTCCACCCGGAGGTCTACCTCATGATCCTGCTCATCGACGAGCGTCCCGAGGAGGTCACCGAGATGGCACGCAACGTGAATGCAGAGGTTATTGCATCTACATTTGATGAGCCGGCAGAGAGGCACGTGCGTATAGCAACCATCGTCCAGGAAAAGGCCAAGAGGCTGGTGGAGTGCGGTCATGACGTGGTCATCCTGCTTGACTCCATAACGCGTCTGGCCAGGGCATTCAACACCATTGCCCCTGCATCAGGGAAAGTGCTCTCCGGCGGTGTTGACTCGAACGCCCTTCACAAGCCAAAACGTTTCTTCGGCGCAGCCCGTAACATCGAAAACGGAGGTTCACTGACCATTATCGCCACAGCACTCACTGACACCGGATCAAAGATGGATGATGTCATCTTTGAAGAGTTCAAGGGGACAGGCAACATGGAACTCCAGCTTGACCGTAAACTCTCGAACAGGAGGATCTTCCCGTCAATTGATATTCCGGCTTCAAGCACAAGGCGTGAAGACCTGCTTCTTGACAAGAACATGCTCAACAAGATATGGATACTTCGAAACTATCTGACTGACATGAACTCAGTGGAAGCTATGGAGTTCCTTCGTGACCGCATTACACAGACCCGCTCAAATGAAGAGTTCCTCATTTCAATGAACAGTGAGTAAAATTCTCATAAAATATGAGTACATTTGCAATTTATTTTTTCAAAGGTTATTTGATCAATAATTACTTATAATCAGAAATGGCAACAAAAAAATTTATCACTTGTGACGGCAACCAGGCAGCATCTCATATCGCTTATATGTTCAGCGAGGTGGCCTGTATCTATCCCATTACTCCTTCCTCCACCATGGCAGAATATGTTGATGAGTGGGCAGCACACGGACTGAAGAACATGTTTGGTGAAGAGGTAAAGGTTGTTGAGATGCAGAGCGAAGCCGGTGCCGCAGGAGCAGTACACGGTTCGCTTCAGTCAGGTGCACTGACTACAACCTACACCGCCTCACAGGGGCTTCTTCTTATGATCCCCAACATGTATAAAATGGCAGGTGAACTCCTGCCGGGAGTATTTCATGTCAGCGCACGTACGGTTGCTGCGCATGCACTTTCAATCTTTGGTGACCATGGTGACATCTACGCCACGCGCCAGACTGGTTTCGCAATGCTTGCCACCGGCAGCGTACAGGAGATAATGGACCTTGCAGGTGTGGCACACCTTTCAGCAATCAAGTCAAGGGTTCCTTTCCTCCACTTCTTTGATGGCTTCCGCTCATCTCACGAGATACAGAAGATTGAAGAGATAAACATTGAGGATATGAAGAAGCTCGTTGACATGGATGCGCTCGCAGCGTTCCGCCAAAGGGCTCTCAATCCAGGAAAACCGGTTACCAGGGGAACAGCTCAGAACCCTGACATCTTCTTCCAGGCCAAGGAGGCATCAAACCGCTTCTATACCAACCTTGACGATACTGTCAATGAGTATATGGAGAAGATTTCCGGAATCACCGGCCGTACGTACAAACCCTTTACCTACTATGGTGCACCGGATGCAGAAAATATAATCATTGCAATGGGTTCCGTCACGGAGACCATCAAGGAAGTCATTGACTACCTGGCAGAAACAAAAGGTGAGAAACTCGGACTCATCAGTGTCCACCTCTACAGGCCGTTCTCAGCCAAATATCTCTTCAATGTCCTCCCGAAAAGCGTCAAGCGGATAACCGTTCTTGACCGTACGAAGGAACCGGGAGCCAATGGTGATCCCCTTTACCTTGACGTCAGGGATGTTTTCTACGGTCAGAAAATGCAGCCGGAAATCCTCGGCGGCCGTTATGGTCTCAGCTCCAAGGATACCACCCCGGCACAGATGATCTCCGTCTTCGAGAACATGAAGAAGGACAAGCCGATGAACCAGTTCACCGTCGGTATAGTTGACGACGTGACCTTCAGGTCACTTCCTCAGGTTCCCGAGGTCAACGTCAGCCACAAGGGGACCTATTCCGCCAAGTTCTACGGCATCGGCTCTGACGGCACAGTGGGAGCCAACAAGAACTCAATCAAGATCATCGGTGAGACTACTGACAAGTATTGCCAGGCTTACTTCGCCTATGACTCAAAGAAATCGGGCGGAGTGACGACATCACATCTCCGTTTCGGTGATCATCCTATCCGGTCGCCCTATCTTGTCAACACCCCTGACTTCGTGGCCTGCCACGTTCCTGCATACCTTGAGAAGTATGATATGCTCAGGGGCCTCAAGAAAGGCGGCACATTCCTCCTGAACTCCATCTGGGATGCGGAAGAGACAAAGAGCAAGCTGCCTGATCATATGAAGAAGTATCTCGCAGAAAACAAGATCAACTTCTACATCATCAATGCAACCAGAATTGCAGAAGAACTGGGGCTCGGAACCAGGACAAACACCATCATGCAGAGTGCCTTCTTCAAGGTATCGGAAGTTATTCCCTACAAGCTTGCGGTTGACGAGATGAAACATGCCGTCATCAAGGCATATGGCAAGAAGGGTGAAAACGTTGTGAAGATGAACAACGACGCCATTGATCGCGGAGGTGAAGTCACCGGGGTTGAAATTCCTGCAGAATGGGCCGGAATTAAGGTAGCCGAAGTGAAGGAAGACAACGGCAAGCCTGCCTTCATACGTGACGTTGTGGATGTCATCAACGGTCAGAGGGGTGATGATCTCCCGGTCAGTGCATTCGTTGGTCGCGAGGATGGTACATTCCCCGCAGGAACAGCGGCATATGAAAAGCGTGGCATTGCAGTCAACGTGCCCGAGTGGCAGATGGACAAGTGTATCCAGTGCAACCAGTGCTCATATGTCTGTCCGCACGCTGCAATACGTCCCTTCCTCCTCACTGACGAGGAGCTGGCAGCAGCGCCTGAGGGCACCGTTGCAAAGCAGGGCATAGGCAACACCAAAAGCCATAAGTTCAAAATCCAGGTTAGTGTCTTTGACTGCACCGGTTGCGGCAACTGCGCCGATGTATGCCCGGCCAAGGAGAAAGCACTTATCATGAAGCCTCTTGAGACACAGCTTGCCGAAGCTGACAGGTGGACCTACATGCATGAGAAAGTTGGTTACCGGGATACCGTTGTTGACAAATACACCAATGTCAAAAATTCACAGTTTGCACAGCCGCTCTTCGAGTTCTCGGGAGCATGCGCCGGCTGCGGTGAAACACCTTACATCAAGGCCATCACCCAGCTCTACGGAGACCGTATGGTCATCGCGAACGCCACAGGTTGTTCATCCATCTATGGTGGTTCGGCTCCTTCAATGCCTTACACAGTGAACAAGAACGGTCACGGTCCGGCATGGGCCAACTCTCTGTTCGAAGACAACGCCGAGTATGGTTTCGGGATTATGCTTGGCGCCACCCGCATCAGGCAGCGTCTTGAGCGCCTGATGAAGGAGAGCCTGGGCAGCGGACTTGAACCTGAGACCGTGGCAGCATTCAATGAATGGATTGCAGAGAAGGAGAACGCGAAGGTCAGCAGGGCTGTTTCAGAGAAGGTGATTGCAGCATGTGAAAAGGACAAGGCTCCTGTTTGTAAGGAGATCCTCGAGCTGAAGAGCTACCTGGTCAAGAAATCATTCTGGGTATTCGGCGGTGACGGATGGGCTTATGACATCGGTTACGGCGGCCTCGACCACGTACTTGCCTCAGGTGAAAACATAAATGTTCTCGTGCTTGACACTGAAGTCTACTCAAACACCGGGGGCCAGGCATCAAAGTCGACACCTGCAGGTGCTGTTGCCAAGTTCGCAGCCTCAGGCAAGAAGATACGCAAGAAAGACCTCGGGCAGATGGCCATGACCTATGGCTACGTCTACGTAGCGCAGGTTGCCATGGGCTCAAGCCAGAACCAGTACTTCAAGGCCATTCGCGAAGCTGAGGAATATCCCGGACCGTCACTCATCATCGCCTACTCACCCTGTATCAACCACGGCCTCCGCAATGGCATGGGCAAGACACAGCAGCAGGCTGAAGATGCAGTTGCCGCAGGATACTGGCATCTTTACAGGTTCGACCCGCGCCTTGAGGCAGAGGGCAAGAACCCGTTCCAGCTCGACTCTAAAGAACCTGATTGGAGCAAATTCCAGGATTTCCTCAAGTCAGAAGTGCGTTATACCTCGCTTCTGAAGGACTTCCCCGGCGAGGCCGACGTGCTGTTCGAAAAAGCAGAGGAGAACGCAAAATGGAGGTACAACAACTATAAGCGTCTTTCCCTGATGGAATACGGCACCGTACCAGCAGGTACTGAAACCAAAACAGAATAAAGCTGTTAAATGACGAAAGGAGAGCCGGCACAGACCGGCTCTCTTCTTTTTATGCAGGAAAACCGGTATCTTTGCGCCCGGCAGAAAAATATCCGTACAGACTTAGAGGCTCAAGGACACAATGGGAAGAGCACTTGCGATAGACTATGGCAGAAAGAGATGCGGAGTGGCGGTCACTGACCCCATGAGGATAATCGCTTCTCCCCTCCTGACTGTGCCTTCGGGAGAGCTGGAGGCGTTCCTGCGCGACTACATTCCGCGGGAGCACGTAACGGATGTCGTGATCGGTTACCCGGTCACCGTGAACAATCTGCCCAGTGAAAGCGTAAAATACATTGATCCGTTCATTGCAAGATTCAGGAAGATCTTTCCGGAGACACCTCTGCATCTTGCTGATGAACGGTTCACCTCACAGATGGCATTGCAGGCAATGATAGACGGCGGAGTTACAAGGAGCGGAAGACGTGACAAGGCATTGGCTGACCGCATCAGCGCATCAATAATACTCCAATCATGGCTGAAAAGCCAGGAAAACAAAAACAGGAACTGAAGAAGAAATGACTTACCCGATTTATGTATACGGACACCCGGTCCTGAGAAAGGTGGCAGAGGAAATAGGCAGAGATTATCCTGACCTTGACAGGTTCATTGAAGACATGTTTGAAACAATGTACAAGTCTGACGGTCTTGGCCTTGCAGCCCCCCAGGTTGGTAAATCAATCAGGCTTTTCGTCATTGACGGTGAACCTCTGGCCGAGGATCACCCCGAGATGAAGGAGTTTAAGCAGGCTTTCATCAACCCGCAGGTGATTGAGCGCAAAGGTGCCATGGTACCAATGAATGAGGGGTGTCTAAGCCTTCCGGGTCTTCATGAGGAGGTTGACCGGGAGTCTGAGATACGCATACAATATTATGACCAGCAGTGGAATTTTCATGACGAGGTCTACACCGGTTACAAGGCAAGGGTTGTACTGCATGAGTATGATCATCTTGACGGGATTCTCTTTCCCGACAGGCTCAGTCCGCTTCGTCGCCGCCTGCTGAGGGGCAAGCTGAATGACATCAGCAAGGGAAAATTTGAAGCCACCTACCACACTGTGCTCCCCAACAGCAGGTAAATTACCTGTATTTGATCCGTATTCACATATTTCTTAACTTACATGGGTCTTAATGCTGCTGACCCGTGCAGTTCAGGGATATACCGTTCCTGAGGCTTACCGTGCCCATGTGTGCCGGAGTGATCATGGCAGAATACCTCCATGGTTTTACTCTGGTAGCAGCGATTGTATCTGTCATCGCGTTCACACTGATGGCGGTCCGCCTGCTGCATACGGGGTACCGTCCTGACATACTCTTCGGGGTATGCCTGATACTTTTTATGATTGCTGCCGGATACCTGCTCCGTACCTGGGAATGCAGCCGGCTGAGCGACCTTGGCAGTGACCGGCAGGAGGTGACAATCCGTCTGTCGGGCTATCCTGATCCGGGAAACAGCGGCTGGTCACTGAGAGCGCGGGTTGTCAGCGTCAGATCAGGTGACACCGTCACTACACCCGGGGGCTCAATTCTTTTATGGTTCCTGGGAGACACCGTTCCATCCGCCTGGAAACCCGGCGACATGGCAACAGTTCGTCTCAGGCCGTCACAGGTGAAGAACAACGGTAATCCCTGCGAGTTCAACTACCGCCGTTACCTGGAAGGACAAGGGATCAGGCACATGGCTTTCTTCAGGGCCGGAGATATCATGACGTTTTATCCGGGTACCCGTCGGACAATCCGGGAGAGGTCGGTCATCGCTGCACGTGGCATGATAAGTGTTTTCAGCCGTTCCGGCCTTCAGGGAGAGGCACTCGGCCTGATCACAGCACTCACAATAGGTGACAAGGAACTGCTTGACAAGGAACGTCTGACCACATTTTCAAGGTCAGGAGCCATGCATATCATGGCAGTATCGGGCCTCCATGTGGGTATGATAAGCATGGCACTCTCCTGGCTCCTCTTCTTCCTGCGCGGGAGGTTGAAGAGCTTCAGGGCGCTGATAATCGTCCCGGCACTGTGGGGTTTTGCCTTCATCACGGGCCTTACTCCTTCAGTGCTCAGGGCAACTATCATGTTCACCTTTCTGCAGGCAGGATCCATGCTCAACCGGCCGGCCGCAGGAATGAACAACCTGCTGGCTTCTGCTTTCATTATCACTGCCATCCACCCTTCTGTCATTTTCGAGGCAGGATTTCAGCTCTCCTATCTCGCCGTAGCTTTCATCATTGCCTTCTACGCTCCTCTTTACAGGCTGCTGAAATTCAGGAACCGGATTGCCGACTACCTGTGGCAGATGACCGCGGTGTCACTGGTGGCCCAGGCAGGAACATTGGCGCTCTCAGTAAGTCTTTTCAACATTTTTCCCATGCTCTTTCTTATTACTAACATAGTGGTCATTCCGGTCTCATTCGTGGTACTTATTCTGGCACTGCTCCTGCTTGCATCCTCTCCTGTTCCAGTGCTGGCATCATTTTTTGCCATGCTCCTTGACCGTCTGGCAGGTTTCACACTTGGCTTCACCGGAATAATCAGCTCGGCTGACTACGGTGTGATAACGGGTATTGGCATGTCAGCTGCCGAGACCATCCTGATGACCCTTGCCACAGCCCTTCTCCTTGCTGCACTCCTCCGCATCGTCCGGCTGACTCTCAGACCTTTCCTGGTAGCCGTTGCCCTGCTGCTGGTATGCAACGTGGTGAAAACAACGCAGGAGATTCATCGCGAAAGGGTGATCACCTACAATATCAGGGGAGAGCCTCTGATGGTACGGCAACACGGCAGGCTGTTGCTGGTGCCCTCATCTGCCGGTGTGATTCCGTCAGAGGTGCAGAAGCATGCCTGTACCCGGGGACTAAAGATCAGGATTATTGAACCAGGCTAACATTTCTTTTGCTTAACTTTGCACTGTTTTATCCATGAGAACATGAGAATAGTTATTGCAGGTGCAGGTGAGGTGGGAACACACCTTGCCAAGATGCTCTCGCAGAGCGAACACGAGATCATCCTTATTGATTCGGAAGTGGAGCGTCTCAAACCTGTTGACGCAGCAATCGACGTGCTGACCTATGAAGGATCAGCCACATCTATAAATATACTCAAGGAAGCAGTCAAAAAGAACACAGATCTTTTTATTGCAGTTGCACATTACGAGGACACCAACATCACCTCCGCCATCCTTGCCAAGAAGCTTGGCGCACGGAAGGTTATAGCCCGTATTGACAACATGGAATACCTGGAACGGACCAACAAGGAGTTCTTCCGTGAAATGGGAATAGACCACCTGATCTACCCCGAGCTTATAGCCGCCAAGGAGGTCATCAGCCTGCTTAAGGAGACCGGCACCACCGAGTTTATGGATTTTGCCGGTGGCCTTCTATCCCTCTATGTCCAGAAGCTGGAGAAGAATGCCCCGGTTCTCAACCGCACCCTTGAGGATGTAGCCAACTCGCTGGGTTCAATCAAGTACCGCGCCGTTGCTATCAAGAGGCATGAGAAGACTATCATCCCCAGGGGGCAGGAGGAGTTCAGGGAGGGCGACCTGGCATTCGTGATCTCAACCCGTGACGGCATCTCTGACCTGATGAAGTTCTCAGGGAAGAAGAACGTTCAGGCAAAGAGCATCATGATCCTCGGCGGCAGCCGTATCGGCAGGCATATTGCACTGAAGCTTCAGCATGACTGCCAGATAAAGCTGATTGATATCGATATGGAGAAATGCCGTGACCTCGCCGAGGCGCTCGAGGAGACCCTGGTTATCAATGGGGACGGCAGGAACGGGGACCTTCTGGCCGAAGAGGGCCTTCAGCACATGGACGCCTTCGTGGCAGTGACAGGAAATTCTGAAACAAATATCCTTTCCTGCCTGCTGGCAAAAAAGATTGGCGTAATGAAAACCATTGCCGAGGTCGAAAACATGGAGTACATCAACCTGGCTGAAAACTCAGGCATTGACACAATCATCAACAAGAAAATTGCCACTGCCAGCCGTATCTTCAGGCATACCATGAACCCCAACGTCACCCAGGTAAAGATGATGACAGGTACAGATGCCGAAGTGATTGAATACAATGTGCCTGAGCATGCACGGATCACCTCAGGGCCGCTCAAGCTGATCGATTTCCCGAAAGATGCCATTGTTGGCGGAGGGATACGCAGCTACAAACCATATATAGCCACAGGTGATACCCTGATTGAGGCAAATGATAAAGTGGTGGTGTTTGCGCTGCCAGCGGCATTTGACAAGCTTAATAAATTCTTTACAGGAGACCGTCACTAAGAGAACCTGTCAGTACTCGAGCACTCCCATCCCCTGCCTCAGAATGACAGGTTCCGGACCTGTGCAGTCGACCACTGTAGAAGGCTCATTGCCGCCGGAACCACCATCAACAACCAGGTCGGCAAAGTCATCATATTTTTCGTGAATCAGCTCAGGATCAGTGATATACTCGATTATTTCATCATCCTCATGTATCGAGGTGGTCATGAGTGGCCTCCCAAGGTCACGCACTATAGCCATGGTGATGCTGTTGTCAGGTATGCGGATGCCCAGAGTCTTCTTTTTGTGCTTGAACATAGCAGGAATCTGGTTGTTTGCCGGTACGATGAAGGTAAAGGGGCCCGGCAGGTTACGCTTGAGCAGCCTGAAGAGGTTGTTGTCATGGATGACGGTGTATTCAGACAGCTGGCTCATAGACTCAAAAATCATTGACATGTCGGGATTGCCCGGGTTAAGTCCCTTGAACCTCGCTATCCTGTCAATTGTCTTTGATGCCCTTATGTCACAACCCATTGCATAGATCGTGTCCGTAGGGTAAATGACTACCCCGCCCTGTTCCAGGACGAATGTCACCCTTCGCACATAAGCGGGGTTCGGATTTTCCGGGTATATCCTGATCAGCATCTCTTCAGTAAAGTGACGGCAAATATATAAACTTCTTATGACAGGGATTTAAAAAAAAGAAGGGTAAGCTACTCACATCGCACCGCTACAACCTTCTACCCTTGCTGCCTTCCGACCCTGGGGGAGTTCAAAGGGAGCTGGTCGTATGAGACTTACCCCGCACAAAAATAGTACTTTTTCCGGCCTGCACCAAATATTCCGTGCTCAATAGCAGGATTTCCTATTCACGCAAAAAAAGTATATTTGTTTTCAAAATCTGAAATCGCATTAAAATGGAAAAGAAACAGTCAATCTGGAAAGAGACTCTTAACTACGGGATCATATACGGTCTCATAACGGTAGTCTTCTCGGTCTTAACCTACATGTTTGATTTAACCTTCAAGACATGGATTATCTGGCCAAGCATGCTTCTGGGCCTGGTTGTTCTTTTTTTTCTGCTTCGCTCATACCGTGATCATTATAACAACGGTTACATCTCATATGGTAAATCTGTGGGTGCAGGTGTGATTATCAGTCTTTATGCAGCAATCATTTCAGCACTATATGTTTACGTGCTCTATTCCTTCATTGACCCGGATCTGATGGAGAAATCGATGGCAGTTGCCGAAGCCAGGATGCTTGAAAAGGGTCTTCCCGAATCAGCCATAGAGCAGGGAATGGAGATGCAGTCCAAGTTGATGAAGCCCTGGTTCACAGCACTGATGAGTGTTGTCAACGGTGTATTCTACGGACTCATTTTGTCGTTGATAGTTTCACTTTTTGTAATGAAGAAAGGTAATCCTCTCCTTGACGAGCTGGAAGAAGAACCCAAGCAGTAATATGGATCTGACCGTTGTAGTTCCTGCTTATAACGAAGCGGAATCGCTGCCGGAACTGGCAGAATGGATTGACAGGGTGTGCTCCGGGTCATCAATAGGGTACGAGGTAATTATTATAGATGACGGCAGTTCGGATGGAACATGGGAGGCGGTGAAGCGCATCTCTGCCGCCAATAGCCGGGTAAAGGGAGTGCGGTTCCGCCGAAACTACGGAAAGGCAGCAGCGCTCCAGACCGGTTTCGAAGCAGCCTCCGGTGATGTGGTGATAACAATGGATGCTGATCTTCAGGACAGCCCTGATGAGATTCCTTCACTGGTGAAGATGATCCGCGAGGAGGGTTATCATGTGGTCTCCGGATGGAAGAAGAAGAGGTATGACCCTTTCATCAAGCGAACTACCTCCAGGTTGTACAACTACACGGCGAGAAAATTCTCAGGAATAAAACTGCACGATTTTAACTGCGGACTAAAGGCCTATGACGGCGAGGTGGTGAAGAGCATAGAGGTATACGGTGAGATGCACCGGTATATCCCGATGCTGGTACGTGAAGCAGGGTTCAGGAATATAGGCGAGAAGGTGGTTCAGCATCAGGCCCGCAAGTACGGGGTCACCAAGTACGGTCTTGACAGGTTTCTCAAGGGCTATCTTGACATGTTGACAATAAGCTTCATCACAAGGTTCGGCAAGAGCCCCATGCACTTCTTTGGTTCACTCGGAACGCTGATGTTCCTTGCCGGCTTTATCCTGGCGGCCTACCTTGGCATCAGAAAGCTTGTGTTTGTATCTCAGAACCTGAGAGCACCGCTGGTTACTGACAGCCCTTACTTTTACATTGCACTGGCGGTAATGATAATCGGCTCTGTCTTCTTTGTAACCGGTTTCCTGGCGGAACTGGTCAACCGGCGCTCACCCGATCGTAACCGGTACCTGGTGAAGGAAACACTTAATGTGGGCAGAAATTAGGCATTAGGCAAGAGGCAATAGGCAATAGGCAAGAGTGGCAATAATTCGTAAGCCAAATGTATGATTAGCAGCAAATTCACTACTGCCTACTGCCTACTGCCTATTGCCTGCTCTTCTGGACTTCCCTGGCGAGGCTGCGAAGTGCCTCTGTAAGCCTGTCCCAGGAGTACTCTTTTTTCTTTTCCCCGATGCCGCTTTCAAACCTGTTTTCATCACCGCCAAAGAAATCGCATATTGCCCCCGCTATGGCAACAGGGTCAGGTTCAACAACATATCCGCAAACGCCATCCGGCACAATCTCAGCCAGTCCCCCTACATTCGTAACTATCATCGGCTTCTTGAAGTGATATGCCACCTGGGTGACACCGCTCTGTGTGGCGCTCCGGTAGGGTTGCACTACGAGTGAGGCCGCTGAAAAGTAATACTTTACCTCATCATCACTGATGAAGTGTGAGTGGAAGGTAATTTTGTCACCTATTTCAAGCTTATGGATGAGATCAAAGTAAGGTTTCTCACTCTCGTAGAACTCACCTGCAACAATAAGTTTAACACCGAGGTCTCGCACACACTGCTCAGCCATGGCCCGGATGAGCAGGTCAAGTCCCTTGTACTCCCTGATAAATCCAAAGAAGAGGATGAACCTGTTTTCGGGGCTGAGTTTAAGCCTTACGACAGCCTCGGCACGTGATACCGGAACGCTATAGTTATCGAACAGGGGATGAGGAGAGATCACGCAGGGCATATTGGCCGAAAACTGCCTCAGATCATTCTCCACTGCCCTTGTCATCACCAATGCTCCGTCGATACTTTTCACAAAGAACCTGGTAAGAATCGTGTCACCAAACCGTCTCTCGTGAGGCACCACATTGTCGAAAATGGTGATGACCCTGGTATACCTGTTGCTCCTTACAAGCCGTGCGATGAATCCAAGCGCCGGAGCAAGGAAAGGAAGCCAGTACCTCATTATAACAAGGTCCGGCCGGGTACGTCTGAGACGAAGCCCTATATTGAACCAGTTCAGCGGGTTGACCGAGTTTATTGCTCTTGTAATCGGTACTCCCTCCGGGGCATAACCATGATCAAACTGTGTCTTTCCCGGGAACAGAAAAGAGGGATACTGGAGCTTAAAAGTATAGATGGCGGCAGCGTCTCCTTCCTGTAGCAGTTGTTGGGCGAGCCTCTCGTTGTAGGCAGCTATCCCCCCACGGTACGGATGGGCGGGGCCACAGATAACGATCCGCATCATGGCTTCTCACCTTCGGGCAGTACCCACCCTGTCAGGTGTCCGTATTGCGGTTCGATCCTCCCGCCGGAGGTTATGGTGGCACGCTGAATCATGGGTGAATCATTGCCTGTAAAGAGATCATGCAGCACATTTTCAATCAATTGTTTGCCGAAATCTCCCGATGCATCCCTTGGCAGCTCACCGGGGAGGTTGTCAATCGACATGACAGTTATATTGTCAGGATTACTGAAAGCCTCCTCTTCGCAATGCTTTTTCCGGTTATAGCTGTAGAATGGATCTGCAATGGTGGTTGCCCTCAGAGTGGTGGGAATCGGACCACCGATATCACAGCTTATGTCACCGATGACGGAAATCCTGAAGTCAGGCTTTTCAACATCCTCTTTTGTAAAGAACACTGGCGACTTTGGATCCCAGAAGTGACCGGCGATGAGGACATCCGTCACCTTCGTGTATTTCACGAAATCAGACCTGTAATCCTCAGGGTGCTGTACAAAATTGTTGAAGTCAAAGGGGCGGCCGTCATGATGCTTCACATAATGTTGCGGTCCCACCTGGCAGACAACAGGAACGTCGTACTCCTTTGACAGAAAATCTTCTGTACTTACCTTTAAAAGGTTGTTGCAGTTGGCAAGGGTCTCCATGGCGCCGTTTGCCACCCTGCCCTCACCGGTAACCAGGATCTTCAGACCCGGCTTGAGCTGAATCAGCCTCAATCCGGCCCACATCTCACTCAGATCATGACACTGGTAGGCGGGTTTCAGTTTGAACCTGTTAGTCTTGATACCCCTGGCTCTCAGTGCATTATAAGCGCCAACGATGCCTGCCCAGCGGCCGAATGCCACTACACGCTGGCCCTTGTCAGTAGTCAGGTACTCGTAATCTATGACCTTCACCTTACGGTTGAGTATCTCCCTGAGCATCTCGAGGTTGTGTTCCTGTTTCTTGGCTACATGGGCAAAGAAGAGATAAGTTTTTCCCGGTATGAAAAATCTTTTGTCCACCTCCTTGACTCCCATAAGGATGTCACAGCTGCTAAGATCTTCCCGCATGGGTATCTTGAGGTATTTGTATTCGTCGTCAGTAAAGCACCTGATATCTGACGGCTGGACATAAAACTCCACGTCGGGATACTTATTCTTCAGCTCCACTACCTGTGAGGGTGTCAGTGGCACCCTTCTGTCTGGTGGTATCTTTGTCTCACGAATGAGCCCTACCTTCACTTTCTTTTCCATGTGAGAATGATTTAGTACTGCCGTGAAGATAAGAAATCGGCCCGATTTTTGCGCAGACATTTGTCAGTGCAACACATAAATGAGTAAATTTGTGTTGTGAATACCACAAATGGGGCTGACCTGGTTTTGACAGCAAGCCGCGGTGGTATGTAAGCATGCAGAGTAGGGGGACGCATCTCTATAACTTGTGTCTCAAAACAATAACTGGCGAGTCTAACTACGCTCTTGCTGCGTAACCTGCACAGCAGATTATGCTTAATCCCGGCACAAGGTGCTGGGACGAGACGTTTCCCGGGCGGTGAGGCCCTGTACCAACCCGAAAAGGAAGCGCACGCAATTCAGGGATAGCCCGATGGTTTCTCCGGCCTGACGGTAAAATAACAGGAGATAAGGAGTGACTCGGATGCCTGCCACCTGGTCACCCCCGACAATCAAGGCAGGATAAGCATGTAGAAAGCATATGGCTGCCTTGCCTGGACGCGGGTTCGACTCCCGCCAGCTCCACAAAAAAGCAATTACAGACACCCCCGAAAGGGGGTGCACTGTTTATGGCGGGGGGCCTCAGGACCGCCTCCGCGGACCTGATACCCCTTGCATAATATGATCCCGGCTTTAATTGACAGGTCTGATGAAATGCATCAGCTTCCTGTCATGGTTGTGCACAATCCTGGATTCTTTGTCAAAATACATGGTTGCACCGTTCTCAGCCGTATAAGGCTCCCACGAAGTGAGCTGACCAGGCGCATTGGGATCACCCGTCTTTGCAAAATTCAGCCATGCCGAGCTCATCTTTTCCGACAGTTTCCAGGCTTCTGCTGCATTGCCTGTCCAGTCCGGCCTCAGGTCAACGTTATAAAAGGCCAGGGGAATGTCCAGGCCATGGAATGAACCTTTCGACGCATTGTCAACAGGGCTTTTCCATGCCAGAAGGTAGACATACAGCGGAGCTCCGCCCTGCCTTGCCCTGGCATCAGCGGCCCTGATTGTATAAGGCCTGAAGACATTGTCAATGGAAAGAAGATCCTGAGGTGTATAATCCGGGTAGGCCTCCGAGAACAGTCTGATGAATTCATCGGTGCGGTCACCGTATTCATTTACCAGCCGCTCCCTGGCCTGTTCCATCGACATTTCTTTTTCGCCATAGTATGTTCTCATTAATTCGTTGAACGTGGTGCCGATCATCAGGGGTATCTCTTTCGAAATACCGGCAAATCCAGGGCTGAAAGGTTGCTGGAGCAGGACAATTCCGTCAGCGGAAGGTACGAAACCGTACGATGTCGGGGATCCGGGTGTCCTCGGACCATAAATCTCAGATACAGCTTCATTCCCTGCTTTAACAAGATCCATGTAAGGAATTGTATTCAGCTTGTCAGCTTCGCCGGGTGTAAGTCCCAGTTTTTTAAGAACCGCCAGGCCCAGGGCCTGTGATTGCTCCCTGGTCATTACATTTACAAGAGTCCCGCTCTGAATGATTGCCTTGTGAAACAAACCCTTAGCCGCCGGCATGCACATTAGCGTCCCGACTTTTCCGCCACCGCCTGACTCGCCAAGAATAGTCACATCGTCAGGATTGCCTCCGAAATTCCCGATGTTTCTCCGGATCCACTCCATGGCTTTCACAATATCGAGCATGCCGACATTTGCTGATTGAGCATATTTTTCGCCACATGCAGATAAATCGAGATAGCCGAGGATATTCAACCGGTGATTCAGAGATACCACAACCACATCACCTTTTTTTGCCAGGGCCTTTCCATATGTCATGGGATCATTGCTGCTGCCCACATGAAATCCACCGCCGTGCAGCCATAGCATAACAGGCCGCTTTCTGCCGTCCGATATTCCCTGTGTCCAGACATTTACACTGAACAGCTTCTTTTCATCCATCACGGAATCTGCAATCCAGGCTACTATTTGTTTGGCTACAGGTCCGAAATTGTTGCATTCGAGTACGCCGGTCCATGGCTCAGCCTCCTGCGGAGGCATGAATCTTTCAGCCCTGGCATATGGTATTCCCTTGAACGAGAACACGCCATCGTAAACAGTGCCGGAAACAGTCCCCGAGGTGGTTTCAACAACCGGAACCTGATCTGCCTTAACAAGGTCTCTGAAGACTGATCCGAAAATCAGATAACTTGTGTTCCCGGCAATTGTCCCCTCGTTCTGTCCCCACAGGAATGGCCAGTCATCATAGTTTTCGAAGTGGTCAGGTTTTCTGAACAACACTCCCGGAGCAACATTGCCCGGAATGAATGAGAAATCAGCCCTGTTATTCCCGTAAAATACTGCTTTCGGGCGGCCGGCGCCAACTGTGGCCACAAATGAATAATTGTGGTAAAGATGGCAGCCAAACAGCCAGCTGGCGGTCTTGAAAGTATGCTCAATGCCTATAATATCAGGGAAATACTTGCTGGCAAAGCAGACTGTGGTTCCGAAATTCAGCACTTCTCCCCCGCCTGCCCAGTTACCAGTTCCTATCGGTATTCCGTACGGATTATCTTTTTCAAGCTTTTCGAGGTACTCCCTGTACTTTACAATATACGGACGAAGCCTCTCCCTATAGGAAGCGTCCATGTAGGGTATCGCATCCAGGGCCGTCAAAAGGCCGGAGTTGACGAAACGGTCAAGCGCAGGCCATAACAGTTCCAGGAATTTGTCCCTGTACTGTTGCTCTCCTGTCGAGATATACAACTGGAGGTTGGTGCCCATGTTTGCCGGTCCGCCTCCCCATACGCGGTTTTCCCGGGACCTGCCGGCAGGCAGTGCCGTTGCCTCCTGCATAAGTCTTTTGGACTGCTGCAAGGCTCTCTCCGAGAGATCGTCGTTGTATCCCTTCAATGTCCGGCTTGCTGCAGCGAACATTGTTGCGGCCGACAGGTCGAGGCCTGGATTGCGGCTGGTAAAGGCCCACATGTCATCCTTAACCCCGCTCGAACGCCCGTCAGCGGCTATCTCGTAAGGACCCAGGTCCGGATTATAGAGAAGGCCGTCTGTTATTGAGGCTGCATCACCGAGATGATGGTAATTATCCAGTACAGAGTTCGAGAGTGTCTGTGTCATATGACCTATGATCTCTGCCTGGGCTACAAGGTTAAGTGTGCCATGCTCGATAAACTGCAATATATCGGGTGTACCATCCGGACGGTGAAGATCGACATAACGCTGCTTCTGATCGACAAAAGTCTGATCGCGCATTGGTTTGAAGTATTCCCAGGTTCTAACGAAATTCTGTACCACACTTATGTTCGAGGAGGTCTCTATGTCGAAATCTCCGGCATCGAAGAAACCGCCGACATTTAATCCGGGAATCAATTCCAGAGGCTTGAACCTGGTATCGGTAGTGGGTCCCTGCCAGTGAAGGTCGAAGTGATCGGTATTCGGCGGAGCCTGCAGATATCCTTCCTTGAAAGGCTCGCCATGCCAGACCCTGTATGCCTCGTTTACGAACATGTGATTCATGTGTATCGGAATCCATACATCGCTGGTGGCTTCTGTGATCCTGTCATAAACGCTGTTTTCAATCAGGAAGTTATTTGTTTTGAACCTTCCATACTGAATGTAATATATCCCCGGGGTCTGAACCGGAGAAAAATCGAATTTCACGTAGTGGTACTTGAAATAGTCGCCCCATGGAACGATTCTGCCGGTGAATACTCTTGCAGCACTGCCATCTTCATTTACTTTATAAATCGATGCTTTCGTCAGCGGTTTATCCTTCTTGTCGAGTTCGATCACGGAGACCTTTGGCTGTGAGGGAAGGTAGCCCACCTGGGAGAATCCGATATTTGGCTCTCTTATCCACCCTTTAACGGCATTTGGTTCTACTGTCCAGGTCAGTACCAGCCCGGTTTTTCCTGCGGGAAGCAGGCTTCGGACGACGAACCAGCCGTTCTGTGCCAGCATACGGCCATCGAAAAGCATCAGGTCTGCATCGCCGCAAGTTATTCTGACCATGCGTTCGGGGTCATCCGGAGCGAGGAGAAAGGTGTGACCGGTTTCCAGCGGCAGGGGATCGATAAATCTGCCTGTTCCCCTGTCGTCGGAAGTTACATATCCCTTGAACTGTTTAGGTTTCTGGCTGTTGGGCCTGGTAACGCTGTTTCCTGCCACGTAACGCGAAAACCTGTTGTAGCGTCCGTCCACGACATAAGCCTTATTCCAGTACTGCGAGGGAAGAAACTCAAGGTTAAAACCTGCCTTTCCTTCAAGCGCTGCCGGCACGGGTTTATCAAGGTAAACAGAAATCTCAACACCCTTGCCTTTTGCGGTTACGACCAGGCGTGTATCAAAATCGTAATCGGTATACCTTAACCCAACCTCGATGGTTTTCGAAACAGGATCTACCTTCCGGTCCAGCATTGCAGGAACAAGATCCCACTGCTCCGGGGTTCCGGAAAGCCTCACCGCTCCTCCCTGCACTGTCCTCACGCCATGGTGTATCAACTCTATTCCGGCATTTTTCTCATCGTTAAAACCCCCGGTAAATTGATTACTGTAAACAAGGACATTGACGCCCTGTGTCTCAAAATACCCGAGATCATTGATCTTTAAATCCTGACCGGAAACATAATTGAGGACCGATAACAGGAACAATACAGACGAAATAATCAGTTTCCTCTTCATTTTTGCGAAAATCTAGTCAGTTGGTGTTATACAGATGATAGTGCTTAGTGGTCTTTAAAATTCCACTTGGAATTATCACTGTTCATATCAAATTTACCAAGTGAAGGTGTGC
>ENA-UOOK01000550-UOOK01000550.1-fermentation-metagenome-genome-assembly--contig:-NODE-550-length-49940-cov-7.862363_pt1 | contig 49940 bp, 49 predicted proteins | sample MGYA00245777_ERZ724023 | MGnify/ENA primary metagenome ERZ724023 (study PRJEB28704, sample SAMN03018312) | fermentation metagenome | biome: anthropogenic terrestrial biome; feature: soil; material...
GCGGATGTGGCAGGTGTTACGGAAGTCACCATCCGAAACAGATATAAAGAGCTTGCAGAAGAACTGGATATTGAAATTATCCTCTAAAATTTCCTTTATTTTCTTTTTCCAGCATTTTTTATGTTATTACATAGATAGATTCCCTATTTTTGCATTTATTTTATTTATTTAGGTTTCCCTGACGTGCAAAGGTTTATTTTTGAAAAGAAATCATAGAAATATAAAATACAACGTTTTCCACTGCTTTAATAAAATACATTCATAACTTTTGATACTCTATCACTTGTGTAAAATTCTTCTGGAAACGGCACATCTAGCTTGATACATTTTTCTCAAGTCACTGTGAATAGGGAAAACTATTGTACATGTTAAATCCACATTTATCAATGTAATGAGGAAATTCCAGATTGGAGCTATGAGGAAGTCTGGATCTATAGAATCATTATGACATATTGAGACTATACTCATCACATATAGTACTGGTAGAATATAATAGTTTATGGTTCGTAATAAATGTCTTTTGAAATAGCCAGGCCAAAATACTTTAGAAACATTTTCAGCGGTCATCCAATAATCGGTTGATTCTAATTCTTCGCATTGATCAAATTCTACACTATGTTTCTTATACTCTTGATTAAACTTGATTATCTCAGCAAGAAGCCACACCCACAATACTATAGAAAATACAATCAGTGTTATAAGGAATATTTTCATTTTACCTACCTACTTTCCGACCCAACGTGCCAATCATAGCTTGTACTTTGCAAGCATCTCCTGGGCTTTCATCATGGCTGCCTGCGCTTCATTTTCATTGCTGCTGGATGCAAGGGCAAGCAGCTTTTGAATTTTTAAAATAATTCCTGAATCAACCATTTTTTTGCATTCCTTCCTTATCTGTTGAATCTACAATGCGGACAATCTTCGGTCACAAGGCATTTCGCCTTTTTGGTCATTGAAATTCCTCCCTTCTGAATGCAAATATAGGATAAAAGGAAACCCTGATTCCTGTTTATCACAGAATCAAGTGTTTACGGCATAAGCATTTGATTCTGTGATAACTCCCGCTTGAAGTGTGGAAGTTAATCACAGGATATAACGTGTTTGCAAAGAATGTTGACTAGCATTTCATTGGAAGTGTATATCTTCCAGCCTTTCATTCGTCGGGGCCTGCCCAATGCGGTGAAGCGTTCAAGGCAGAAGTATCATAGTTCCCTGCCCGGCTCATCGCCCCTCCTGCCAGTCACGGCAAGAATAACATGCAGTAGATCGCAAATGCGCCTGTGTTACAGCTGGCGGTTTCTCCGTGTCCGCACCCGGACAGGAATGTCCTTGTATTACACTATTTTGTTTTCAAAGTACGCCAATTCCTTATTGGTTCAGCCTTGTCCTAATTCCGTATGTATTGCCTGTTTTACAGCCAGAATAAACGGAAGAACGGGAAAGAGCTGAAAGGAATACACAATGCAAAACATTGTGGAACCGTGGACAAACGCCCACGCCCTCGCCTTTTCCGGATAATTTCCGCAAAAGGCGGGAGCCTGAACGCTGCTTGTCCCTCTTTTTCGAAGCTAAGCGGGAACTATCCGTTTAGCTTCCTGACAGATTTAACTTGAGGCTGAGTATGCTCTTCCGCCGCCCGGAGCGCCATTGTCGCCAAAATGTTGTAGGCTGGTTTCGTAACATCATTCACTGGAACTGGATAGCCATCTACGGAATCACGAACACTTCCGTCGGCCATAATATGTACAACTTTTATTTTTTTTTGCTCAGTATTTTCACGCATTGGATCGCCCCCGTTTTCAAGTAATATGCGCGGCGGTTTGTACAACTTGACGAGATTTAAAAGATAATGCTGACAGTTAATAAATTTCAAAGGAGATACAAATGACTAACTGGCTGTTTTTTGATTGGAATTGAATCCTAAAAGGTAGTCAGTACTACATTTAAATAAGTTTGCCATCATTACCAGTGCTGAAGCTGGAATTTCATTTTTTCCATTTAGCCAATTGGAAACTGTTTTGCGACTGACATGCATGTACTCTGCAAACGACGAGATTGTCATATTGTTCCGCGCTATTTCTGCTGAAATATTAGGAAACATACATTCCACTTCCTTGTAACTCAAATTGGGTCTGTATTCGCATTATATACCCGTTTTGGATATATGTCAACGGGCACATCTACTTTCCTACTCAAATTGAGTAAATTAAATTGACATGCCATCTGAGAACTTTTATAATGAGGTAGAATTGTTTGATTTTTTGAAAGAAAGTATGGTTTTAATATGGCAACAGAATTTGGAAAGCGCTTAATGGCGTTACGCAAATCTGAAAATTTGACTCGTGATAAATTGGCCAATGAATTAGATATGTCTGTGAACACTCTTAGAAATTATGAAAACGGTTGTCGTGAACCTGGGCATAAATTTGTTATTAAAATGGCAGAACGTTTTAATGTCTCTACGGATTATATACTTGGTGTTTCCGATGAAAAACGGATGAAAGATCACGTAGCAGAAACTGAAAAACAAGAGTTAAGTTCTGATAAAAAGCAACTACTGAAGTCTTACGATTCTCTAAACGATGAAGGGCAAGAATTTGCATTAGAATATATGAACGGATTAACCTATAATCCAAAATATAAAAAATGTAATAGCAGCAAACAATTGGCATAGATGGAATAATGTTTGATAAGAACAAAAAGCTGTACCATCATAAAAATCCCGCTCTCTGACCTTGTATCGAGATCAGAAAGCGGGTTAAAACAATTCTATTGGAGGCAACAGCAAGATGCAGTCGCGTGTTTTTTCACGGGTAGCATGTTACGTGCGTGTTTCTACCGAAAATCAGCTTGAAAACTACAGTATTGGGGAACAGACCGAACGCTTGAAAGCCTATTGTAAGGCCAAAGGATGGACGATTTATAAATTTTATCCGGATCCCGGTTATTCAGGAGGAAATACAGATCGGCCAGCACTTCAGCAAATGCTGAAAGACATTCATGCCAAACGGATCGACATGGTTGCTGTTTACAAACTGGACCGGCTCAGCCGATCACAGAAAGACACGTTAACTCTTATCGAAGATGAATTCATTGCAAACAACGTTGAATTTGTTAGTATGTCTGAAGATTTTGACACATCAACCCCTTTCGGAAGGGCAATGATTGGCATCCTCTCTGTGTTTGCACAGCTTGAAAAGGACCAGATTACAGAACGGTTTACGATGGGCCGTATTGGCAGAAGCAAAGCCGGCTACTATCATGGCGGCCCCACACCACCAACTGGATACAATTATGTTGATGGCAAGTTAGTTGTAAATGAGTACAAAGCAAAACAGGTGCAGGATGTGTACGGTCTGTTTCTGAGAGGTTATAGCATTAATCATATACAAAAGTATATGCATGAAAAATACAACGGCTGGAATAGTTCTGCTTTGGTATTAAATGTATTACGTAATACCGTCTACATTGGCAAGGTAAAATTTAAGGGTGTAGAATATAAAGGACTTCAGAAGCCAATTATTGAAGTTTCAACTTTTCAGCAAGCCCAAGAGTTACTTAATTCTCCAAAGAGACAAAATTTCAAAACCAGCGCACAAAAGACTCCGTTCAGGGCCGGTTACCTACTTTCAAGCCTTGTCTACTGTAAACGCTGCGGTGCAAGATACAGTGCAAATCATGGTTATTACAAATGCTATTCACGCTCAAAAAGTGATAAAAAATATATTGCAGACCCTAATTGTAAAAACGATAATTACAAAATTGAAGACCTCGACAATATTGTCATCTCAGAAATTAAGCGTCTGAAATATGACCGGAATTATTTTGATGACGTAACAGGGAAAGTACATCAGCATCAAGATCAATCTCAAAAAGCCCTTCATGCGCAAATTAATGATTTGGATAAACAGATTAGCCGCATGATTGACCTTTATCAGCTTGGTACAATCCCAATTGATCAAATATCTGAAAGAATATCTGATCTGCAAAAGAAAAAGGATGCTATTTGTAGCCAGCTAAAGTCCGAAGCAAAATCTGAATCTTTAACCAGCAGAAAAAAAGAATTTGTATATACACTTTCAAAATTGGAACAAACATTTGGTTCTGGCAGCCTTGAAGAAAAAAGGTTGCTCGTTTCCACTTTAATAGAGTCAATCTGGATCGATGGTACAACTGTCAGTATAAAATGGCGTATCTGATGTGAATTACAAAATTGTATATACCATGTGCATGGGATTTGGATGCAATGCCTGCGGAGTGATTGGATGCCGAATCATTGATTCACCGCGAGAACGCCTGATTGCTATTCTGACCAATAATTTTGTTCCCTGCAACGGACGGTTTCCCACTCTGATTGCCGTCATTACCATGTTTTTTGCAGCAGCGGTATCAGGGCCGTTCCAATCCATTATTTCTACGCTGATTCTGGCTGGAGTCATCATTCTTGGGGTCGTCATGACCCTGCTGGTCTCTCGGCTTCTTTCAAAGACCCTGCTGAAAGGTATGCCGTCTTCCTTTAACCTGGAATTACCGCCTTACCGACGTCCGCAGATCCTAAAAGTGATTGTCCGTTCAATTTTCGACCGAACACTGTTCGTCCTCCGACGGGCTGCCGTTATTGCCGCACCGGCCGGCCTGATTATCTGGCTGCTGGCCAATATTCGGATCGGTAACACAGATCTGCTGACCCAGTGTGCCGATTTTCTGAACCCATTTGCCTATCTGCTCGGACTGGACGGTTATATCTTAATGGCCTTCATTCTGGGATTTCCCGCAAATGAAATCGTCATACCGATTATCATTATGAGCTATATGGCGACCGGGACATTAACCGATTACACAGGCCTGGCACAGTTGCATGCCCTTTTTATTGGGCATGGCTGGACTTGGCTGACTGCACTCTGTGTCATGCTGTTTTCGCTGATGCATTGGCCCTGCGGAACAACATGCCTGACGATAAAAAAAGAAACTCAGAGCAACAAATGGACCTTGCTGGCCATGGCAATCCCAACAGTTTCCGGAATGGGTACTTGTATGCTTGTAGCTGGAACCGCAAGGCTGCTGGGACTCGCATAACCATGCAAAAGACTGTTGTTGACGCTGAACGAACTATCGTTCAATGAAAAATCGTTTAGTGGATTTGAATTTGTTCCATAATTTGGCCGATACTGCCGCAAATCACCAGCTTGGCATTCCGGTCAAACGGCGTCGGAGACTTATTGATTAAAACGAGCCGATCCCCATGGAAATACTGAATCAAACCCGCCGCGGGATATACGGACAGCGAAGTCCCTCCCACAATAAGCATATCCGCCCGAGAAATTGCCTGAACCGCTCCCAACAGAGTTTTCTGGTCTAAACCCTCTTCATAAAGAACCACATCCGGCTTGACGACGCCGCCGCAGGTGCAGTAGGGAATTCCACGGCTGTCGCGGATAAATTCGGCACTGTACAGTTTGTGACACCGCTGGCAATAGTTCCGGTGGACAGAACCGTGCAGTTCAAAGACGGTTTTACTCCCCGCTTTCTGGTGCAAACCGTCAATATTCTGTGTCACAACAGCCGTGACCCGGCCAGCCTGTTCCAGTTCCGCCAGCTTTTTGTGGGCCGCGTTGGGCTGCGCATCCAGATACAGCATTTTATCGCGGTAAAAGTTATAAAATTCTTCTAAATGTTTTTCATAAAATGAATGGCTCAGCATGACCTCGGGTGGATAACGGTAATGCTGACGGTACAGTCCATCAGCACTTCGGAAATCAGGGATTCCACTTTCAGTTGAAACGCCGGCACCGCCGAAAAACACAATTGCATGGCTTTCATCAATCCAGCTTTGAAGCTGTTCCAGTTCCTTCACAAAAAATTCCTCCGTTTTCTTTTCAATCAATCCAATACGACTCATTTCTTATCTTAACGCAGTTCAGCAAAAAAGCAAGAAAAACCGAACACTGCCCATATAAGATTGAAAGAATCTAAAAAGGCCGCTGAGAATCGGATGAAATCCGGTTCCCAGCGGCCCAAAATGTTTTGAAACGCCTAAAATTTACCCGATAAACTGCTGCGTCCAGTAATATCTTCCGGAAGAATTCTGCGCCACACCAACCCCAATCTTTGTGTAGGATGATTGAAGGATATTGGCCCTGTGGCCCGGAGAATTCATCCATCCTTCCATAACCTGTGCCGGTGTCGTTTGCCCCATGGCTATATTTTCGCCCGCAGTCCGATACGTAATACCAAACTGCTTCATCATGTCAAACGGAGAACCGTAAGTCGGTGATGTATGGCTGAAATACCCATTTTCCGCCATGTCCTGTGACTTGAGGGTCGCTGTTTTTGTCAAGGCTGAATCCACAGAGAGAGCTCCGAGACCGTTTTTTGCGCGCTCCTGATTGACGAGACGCACTACTTCATTCTGAAATGCCGAGTAGCTGGACCCTGCCGAAGGCGCTTGTGAAGATGTCGTGGCAGACGAGGAGGATTTGGCTGGTACCGACGGCTGAGAAACCTTGGAAGAGCTTTTCGAGGAACTGCTTGAGGACGGCTGTGTGCATTTTCCAGCATTCAAATATTGATAAAGATTACTGACAATTTTGTTATTGCAGGAATTGCCTGAAATACTTTTCAGACAGCTGGAAAGATCATCTGCCTTGGCACACTGGGTACTCTGCACATTGCTTTTGCAAGTTTCCGCTCCGCCGGTTTTCTGAGCCGAACAGAAACTCGCAGAAGAAGAACACAGCGTACTGGCCTGAGCTTTTTTTACGGAAGCGGCAGCCGAAACCGTACTGCTCCGACTGGAAGATGTTTTATCAGCGGAACAGGTGGTTTTTTTCAAACACAGCACGGGGGAGCCACACACGGAACCTGATGAAACGGATGTACAGGTATCCGCTGCTGAAGCCGTTGAAAGTTTACTGGTATATACACTGGTATTGGCCGCATTTCCTGCTGATGCATAAGCTCCGATGCTCCCGCAGACCAGAAGAGTCGTTATCAAAGCTACAATTTTTTTCTTCATAAGCAATCTCCTTTTCCCCTTATTTCGAATAAGCAAGCCGATAGTTACAATGTTGTAATTATATATTACATTTTTGTAACTTCTTCACGTTTATGTTAACACGAACCGGCCGAAAAGGCAACACACAGATTTTACCAGGCAGAAAATAATGAGGGCGTACTACTATCACGCTTCCACAGAGAATATATTTTACTGAAAACAACAGGGAAACCCGGGCTCGCACACCGCTTACCAGCTGTTCGGCGCTTCCCAAGAAAGGCGGATTATCATGAATAACCATTATCCGTTTGAACTTCCCCCCTTGCGCTATTCTTACCATGCACTGGAACCATACATCAATACACAAACGGTCACCCTGCATTATGAAAAGCACTTTAAATCCTATGTGGATAACTTAAACCGCGCACTGGAACATTATCCGGCATATCAGGCCTGGCCGCTTGAACGCCTGATCCGTCAAAACTGCCGGCTGCCCTTTCAGATCCAGACCTCCGTCTGGCATAACGCGGGCGGGGTTTTCAACCACGGAATGTATTTTAATACTCTTGGCAAACCCGTTTCGGACAACAACGCTGCTTGGGAATCCGGCTCTTTTCTTCACGCCGCAGCAGCCTGTTATGGATCGGGAAAAGCCTTTTTCAACAGGCTGAAAGAATGCGCTATGGCACAGTTCGGATCCGGATGGGCCTGGGTTGTATCCGACCGGCGCGGAAAAATCAGAATCATGAATACCCCGAATCAAGACACTCCTATCACTTGTGGATTTTGTCCGGTAATAGCGCTGGATGTCTGGGAGCACGCTTATTATCTCCAATACCAAAACCGAAGAGAAGAATATGTGGATGCTTTTTTTCACATTTTAGACCCTCATGCAGTTGAACAAAACTATCTCACCTGCACTTCTCCGCACCTTTCCCACAATGCGGCACCGCAGGGCAAGAGCAATTCCTGAAAACTTTCACATTCCGAGCTTGTCTTTTCTGCCTTGCCGGAAAAAAGAATTCCAAAAGACTGCACCTGAAAAATTTTCCCATTATCCTGTTGACTTTTTGGTCTATTTATTATAGACTATCCGCTGAGGTCTATTGATAATAAACCAAAGAGGGGGAAAATTAATTGAACCGTTGCAGACTTGGGAAAAGCGAAAAGAAATTTGCGGAACTGATCTGGCAGCGTGAACCGATTGGATCGGGACAGCTGGTAAAGCTGTGCGCAAGTGAAATGGGATGGAAAAAATCCACCACTTATACGGTCTTAAAGAACCTCTGTACGAAAGGAATTTTTCAAAACAAAAACGCGGTGGTTTCATCTCTGATCAAGAAAAACGAATACTATGAAAGACAAAGCCGGCATTTCGTAGAAGATGACTTTGGAGGATCTTTACCAAAATTTCTGGCGGCTTTCATCGGTGGGAAAAAGCTAAGCGAATGCCAGGCGGAAGAGCTAAAAAAGCTAATTGATGAACACCGGGAGGATTCATGATGGAAACGCTGTTTCTGTCTATCCTGAACATGAGCCTTACGGCTAGCTTTGCGATCCTGTTGGTTATGATTGCACGGATTCCTCTGAAAAAAGCACCGAAGACCATATCCTACGCTTTGTGGAGCGTTGTAGCCTTCCGGCTTGTCTGCCCCGTCTCGTTCGAGAGTATTTTTAGTTTGTTCCCATCCAAAACCACCCAAGTATCCCGGACCATTACGCACCGGCAGGCAATCATGGCAGTCAGCCGCACGGCAGCAAGTTCGGTTTCATCTGCCGCTCCCGCCCCGGCAATGACTCCTGCAGCATCCGATCCGACCCAAACGGTAATCCTTGTGTGCTCCTATCTTTGGGCTGCGGGTGTTGCCGCCATGCTGATTTACAGCATCGTTTCATCCATCATTCTGAAAAGGCAGCTTGAATCCGCGCAGCACAAGCGGTTCAACATTTATGAAACCGATAATTTAAGGACTCCGTTTGTCTTCGGGATTTTGCACCCCAAAATTTATATTCCGGGCGGACTTGCGACGGAAGAAAAGAGCTATATCATTCGGCACGAACAAGCGCATATCCACCGGTTGGATTATCTGGTAAAACCGGCTGCTTTTCTGATCCTGAGCGTCCACTGGTTCAATCCGCTGGTCTGGGCCGCTTTCATCCTGATGGGAAACGACATGGAACTTTCCTGCGATGAAAAAGTCCTGCGGGAAATGGGAAACGGAATTAAAAAAGCCTATTCCTCTTCCCTCCTGTCGCTTTCTTCAGAAAGCCATATCCTAAATGGAAGCCCGCTGGCTTTTGGGGAAGGCAATGTGAAAAGCAGGATTAAAAACGTGCTGAATTATAAAAGGCCGGCGTTTTGGGTGATCGCCGTTGCTGTCCTGGCGGCCGTGTGCATTGGATTTGGGCTGACATGCAATCCCATTTCGGGTTTCTCAAAAGCGGCTTCCTCAAAATCCGACAATTTTGCAAAGGAAATTTATCAATACCGCACACCGTACTGCGGGGACAACAGCAAAGTGGCCAACATCGCTCAGCGGCTCCCCGTGCCTGAAACACTGACCTATGACAGGATTGAGCTGACAACCAGGGAAAAACCATACTCAGTGGAAATTAAGTACCGGGCGGCACCGAAAACCATCAAATATTATAGCGAATCACTTCACCGAATGCCCTTTGACCGGAACGCCGCCCTGATGTTTTCCCTTGTGGGAAATATGGAGAATATTACTTTTAAATTGGAATACACGCTGGAGGACGGAAAAACGCAGAAAGAATGTCCGCTTTCATACACGCGGCAGCAAGCAAACGATCTTTTGGAAGAGAACGTATGGGAAAGCTGCGGCACTCTGGACAGTTTTTCACAATTTTACGGAAAGCTGAATCAGACCCTTAAGAAAAAATATCAGGATTTGGAGGAAAAGGAGAAAACACAAAGCGCTTCAGCCTCCTCAGCTGAAAAAAGCAGTGATGTGAAAGAACTGAAACCTACCGTACCAAAGTGGTCGCCGGATCAGATAATCGGCACGGATATGGCGGAACTGGATTACGCTTCGGAACATACCATAATCTTCCACGGTTCCTTCGGCCTGTATGTCTATGACCTGGATTCCTCGAAAATCATACGGAGCCTGGACTTAAAACCGATTGGATGCAATATGACGCAGGGCGACAGCTGCTGCATTGTCACCGTCAGCGAAAACGGCAACACGGTCTCTATGCATCCGTCGGATAAGAAGGAAATGTACGTTTACACCGTTTCCAGCAATAAACTGGTCCAAACAGCTTATAAGGAGTCTCAGGACATGTTCAGTAATTTTGAACAACTGAGCGGAGCCGGAGCCGGAACGGGATGTTTCAGTGCAAATGCGGTTGAAATTCAAAGCAGCCCTGAATGTCAATATGGATATCTCTATACGTCCGATGATACGCTCGGTACGCTGGTATATCAATGCGGAAAGAAAACGTATCCATTGTTTTCCATAGACGGTAAAACGGTCGTAACATCGGCGCCGGTTCCGACCGAAATTCAGGCCAGAATTTTTACTACAAAAGAAACCGATTTACTGAAAATTGGGAAAGCCGGGATCACCCATTTTTATTCCTGTTTCATGGGGAAAGACATCCCAAAAGCGGATCGAATCACTTCCTTTAAAATTACGGATATTGATTTGGAATCCGGCGGTGAAAAAGAATTCTATGTGGGAATTTCTTATGATCTTACAACTTCCGGGGACTATTTTTTCAACTGCAACGGAACTTTTATCCCTTACGATAAAAACAACGACGGCAGCGGCGGCAAATGGCAAAGCTGTTTTGAAAAATATGATATCCGCAGCCTTGGAAACAGCCGGTATCAAATTATTCCGGAGGGAACCGAAGGAATCGGCGGGGACTTGGAGCCAAGGTACACAGACTTTGACGCCGCCAGCGGCAGGATAACGCTCGCAAACGGAAAACAGGCAACCGTTCAGCTTCATACGGAAAATGCGAAAGAATTTGATGCAGCGTATGCAGGTGCTCCCGGCGGCGGGATCTATGATTTGAATTTTCAGGGTAATTATCAGATAAAGGTTCTAGATTCCGCAGAAAAAGTCCTTACGGAAACGGATTTTAAAACTGATGACGGCCAGCCTGCGAACTTTTCCGGAGAATTTTCACTTCAGTTCGATGATTATAATCGGGATGGAAACCCTGATTTTACCATTGGCCAGTGGTTTACAAGCACCAATTTCAACTACCAGATGTATACGGTTCTTCCGGACGGAAAAGTAAAACGGATTGACAGCGAAAGTATTCTCAATTTGAGTCACGATTTTTCCGTAAAATTCGAGAAAGACAAAAGCACTGGATTTTACGCAAAAGTTTTTGATAATTCAAACGGAACAACAGAGCAAGTCCACTACAGCTGGAACGCAGCAAAAGACTGCTTTATGAAAGGATGAAAAAACGAAAACTTCATTCGGACAGCGCACAAGGGCGGCTGCAAAACTTTCGTTTTGCAGCCGCCCTGCTTCATCCGGAAAAGTAACCCCTAAAGGATGATGCAGATCAATCCGTTGCAGCCTTCATTGATGATTCGCTCAATTGTTTCACGCACTTTGTCTCTCGCGTCTGCCGGCATTCGGGTCAGTTTATTGTGCAGCCCTTCATTCACCAGTTCATGCAGGCTTTTTCCGAAGATATTGGAATCCCAAATCTGTGCGGGATCCGACTCAAATTCTTTCAATATATATTCAATCAATTCCTGTGACTGTTTTTCGGAACCAACAATTGGAGTAATTTCGGTCGTTATCCGGGTCTTCATCATGTGCACAGATGGTGCAGCTGCTCTCAATCGGATACCGTATTTTCCTCCCTGCCGGATGATTTCCGGTTCGTCCAGGGTCAGTTCGTCGATCCCCGGCATTACAATCCCATAACCGGTTTCTTCCGCGTCCTTGTACGCCTGACCGATTTTATCATAGACTTTTTTGATCTCCGACATTTTCATCATGCAGTCCATCAGGCTGCCTTCATCGCTGACTTCCAGGCCGGTTTTCTCGCCCAGCACCTTGTAAAACAGGTTGGGCTGCAGACTGACGGCAATCCGCGCACGCCCTGTTCCGAGATCCACAGAAACCGTATCTGCATTCTTCACATACTCGCATTTCTGTACATCTCCGACGACGCTGTCTACCTCCCTGATTCTGGAAATACCGGCGGCCGATTCCTGAATCGCTGAGAAAACTGCCGAACGGAGCCAGTGATTCTTTTCCAGGGAAGACAACCAACGCGGCATTTCAACCCGGATCTCCCGGATTGGAAACTCAAACAGCACTTTTGCAAGGATTTCACGGATTTCCTTTTCTTCCATCTGCAAACAGTTGACCGGCATCACAGGTACCGTGTACTTTTGCTGCAGTTCTTCTGCTAGATTTTGGGCCTCGGCTGTACTGGGATCGACGCAGTTGAGAAGGACAATAAACGGTTTATTGATTTTTTTCAGCTCGTCCACGACACGTTCTTCCGCTTCGGCATACTCCGCACGGGGTATCTCACTGATGCTTCCGTCCGTTGTCACAACAAGGCCGATGGTGGAATGTTCGGTAATAACCTTTTTTGTTCCAATTTCCGCCGCCATATTGAAAGGGATCGGGTCGGTGTACCAAGGCGTCATGACCATGCGCGGATTATCGTTTTCGATGTATCCAAGCGCGCTGGGAACAATGTAGCCTACACAATCGATCATGCGCACAGAAAACGTAGCGCTTTTTCCAATATGGACAGTTACCGCTTTTTCCGGGATAAACTTTGGTTCGGTGGTCATAATAGTCCGCCCTGCGGCAGACTGGGGCATCTCATCGACCGTACGGTCGCGCGCATACTCGGAATCCATGTTGGGTACCACAATCGTATCCATAAACCGTTTGATAAACGTGGATTTTCCCGTTCTGACCGGACCGACAACACCTATGTATATGTCACCGTTCGTCCGTTCGGAAATGTCCCTGTAAATATTGCGTTCTTCCATTTTACCTCCCCCTAAGGCAAAGAATAATTTGCCGTTTAACGGCCCGGTCAAGTCACATAGGAATCAGCAGCATCCCCTTGTTTTCAACAGAATCGCCTGAAAGGCCGTTCTCACTGCGGACAGCTTCCGGGGACGCGCGGTATTCTCTCGCGATATTCCAAAGGCTTTCGCCGGCCTCGGCAAAATAGATACACAGGGAAGCTTTTTCATCCTGCGGCGCTGGCCTCGTCTCGTCCGCTGACACATTCGAAATTGCTTTGTAAGAAATCTTATTGAAAACCGCCGCTCTGAGCCTGAGCTCTGTTTTGGTTTCGATCCCATCTCCCGTAATACGGAAACTGACTGCCCCCACGTTGGCATTCGCTTCGCATTTCAGGTCACCCGCTGAAGTACACGGCATGGAATACTCAAAATCCAGCAGACGTTCAAAATAGAAAGGGGTGTTTTCTGTATTCTCAGCAAGAACACAAAGACTGTATTTCCCTTTGAAGGTAATTTTTCCGTCTGCCACATCGGCTGTTGCGTTAGCAACTTCGCTCCAGATATCAATCACTTTGCGGATGCTGTTGTCCTCAACAGATAAACTGGTTTTGTGGATAAACGTGTCTCCAGTCAGTTCTAAAAGGTTATCCATGGTTTTCGGCCTAGACTCGATATTCAGGTCGTATTTTTTGGAAAAGGCATCGTCCACCATTGTAACGTCGCCCCGCCGGTAGGTTTCGGCGGAAGCAAAGATTTTGACCTGCGTATCAAAGAATGTCTTGTCACCTGAATAATCATTCTTTATCTGCGCTTCTACCCCCACAACGCTAAGTTTCACTTTGCACATACAATCATCCGAAACGCCGTTGCAGTCCAGCATTTGATTAAACGGTATAGAATATTCCATGGTTTCCAGAGAACCGTTTTCATCTGTGGAGACATAGAGGAATTTGACAAACGTCTCACCTTTTAGGATCAATTTCCCTGCGGCAATCTTAGAATCCTGAAGGACAACAAATGCGTCGGTCTTCATGAGATTGTCGGCGGGCGGTTTCCCCTGCCCAAGTTCGAGGACTTCCTCCACGGTAAACTGCTGCTGGGAAAGGCCGGCAAGCTGATTGACCGATACGGTCTTTTTCTTTTGTTCGATATCGTCCCCGGCAATATTGCTTACCAGTTCATTCTGCCCCATGCACACTACTTTGGCACAAAGTGAAAAAGCGCCGTGAACATCCAGCCGCCGCGGGCTTGTAGCACGGCAGTTGACATATTCCACCCGAGGAAAAGCATAAATCTGAGCGTTGTCGGCCGCCTGTTTCAGCGCGATCTCTGCTGAAAATGAGTCATCCGAATCGGCACACCGGACACAGGAGCCCGAAGGATCCAGATAAAAAATTTTCACCGTGTAGCTGCCGTCCAGCATCAGACGGTCTCCAGTAATGCTTCTGGCCGAAATTTTCGGGTAGATTTGGCACTTTAGGATCCGCTGTATATCAGGGCAGTAATCCGGCAGATTGATATCCATGTCTACCGGCTGTTCCTGGCAGCCGTCGTAAACGGTTTCACCGACAGCGACCCTTTCACGTTCAAGTATATAATCCATAAGGGATCCCACTCCTTTTTCTGTTTCTAAGTAATGGTTATTCCCGACTTGTCTTATTTATGCCAAATAGGTATAAAAAAGCGCGAAGCAATTCACCTGAGAACCACTTCGCGTCTGCTCCGGAAAGTCAAAACAGCATTTTACTGTTCTTTTTTGATATTAAACATCCTGCGGAGGAAAAAACTCCAAAACTTTGAACTCTTCACAACAACGACCTTCATAGCGCAGACCTCCTTATGTTCAGCACTTTTTTAAAAGTGCTATACCCAGCGCGACCATGATAACTGCCACAATAAACAGCATCAGCCCCGTCGGGCAAAAGCAGGAACATATCAGCCCAATCCCGAAAGCAATGGCATAGCGGGGCCAGCTCCGGTTGCAGCCTCTCCGCCTGTTCCACATCATTCCCGCACCGCCTTCGCCGCCGTTCTCTTTCCGGCTTTGATATCAGTATATACAACATACGGGAATTATGTGCTACGAATGCTTTTAAACGAGAAAAACCAGAGCATCTCCGCTAGAGACCATAATCTGCGCATTCTCTTCTTCAACCGTATTGCTGACCCCCAGCGGAACCGCAGAAGAAAGGACCGCCCGCGTCAAAGGATATTTCATTCCAATATAGCTGACTTCACAAGACGGGCATCCAAACGGGAAAACGGAAACGGTTCTTCCTTTGACTCCACGCAGGATCAATTTTCCTGCTTTCAGCAAAAAGATGCGGTTGGAACCGTCTTCAATAACCGCTTTGCACCCTTGTTTGCTCAAATACTGCAGCACACACAGATTCGCGTAAGAATGGTCGCACCGTACTCCCCTTAAGACTCCGCACAATACAAATTCCCGATAGCCGCGCCGGATTCCTTCCTTCACAGCTACCATGGTATCGGTATCGTCTTTTTCCACCTGCAGCCGGATAGTCTCAACGCCTTCGGGCAGCGGGGACATAATGGAATCAAAATCTCCAACCATCAAATCCGGACAAATATGAAATCGGGCAGCATTATCATAGCCTCCGTCTGCACAGATAATGTAACAATTCTGCCTGTCCCTGCTGCCCAAAGGGCTGAATTTCATGGGAACCGCGCCCACAATAAGGCAGGTTCTTCTTTCTTTTCCCATTCCTTGCAATGATTCATCTCCTGGTATATAATTAGTCTTTATACCTAAAATTTGATTACAGTCCACCAAAGCCGTCTGAAACACCGTTCCCTCTGCATTGCGTTATCCCCTTTAATCACTCGGCGTGATCGTCACACCGGGCTGGTCACCGGAAGAAGAAGCAGAACTGGAACTGCTGGCAGAACTATAGCTATAGGCTTCTTCCTGTTTTGGTTTTCCACTGTCAAAGTCAAGAGTGTAGACCCGATATTTATTTCCATCCAGCGTAACCGTCAGGGTATGCTTGCCGGTCAAACCGGAAAATGTGAGCTGAGCCTGCGGGTTATAGGAAGCATTGACGGTTTTGGTTTTCTGTTCCTGTAAAATACCGTCCAGGTAAGCCTTTAAAACAATATCATGCGTGACATCTTTCGGAAGATCTACATAAACGTTAACAGGCTGGGCAGAAGATTTACCAGAACTGAGATAGAGGTTGACCGTATCACCCTTATTCAGTTTGACTCCGGGAAGCGGATCGGATTTAACAACTGTATCTTTATCTTTGCCGGTATCGTCCTGATATGTCTTTTCACCGACAGTCAGGCCTGCATCTGTAATCTTTGTCATTGCATCCGAAAGGGAATCCCCAATAATATTGGGTACGGAAATTTTCTCTTCCGACTTTCCAGCACTGACAAATACTCTTACCTCGGAGCCTACCGGAACGGCAGTATTGGCCGAAGGATCCGTGCTGATTACTTTTCCTTTTTCAACGCTGTCATTCTGCACTGTTTCTATCTTCGGTGTCAATCCCAGCTTTGTCAAGGCCTCCGTCGCCTCATCCTGCGTACTTCCGGAAAGATCCGTTAATGTTACCTTTTTGCTACCAGTGCTGACCGTAAGGGTCACGGTAGCGTTGGATTTTACCATCGTATTGGCTTTAGGCGTTTGTTTGATAATGACACCGGCGGGATGGTCGGAATCAGATTTTTCTTCCGGCGGGTTAAAATGAAAATTATAGGCTGTTGAAGAGGCATTCACGACGCTGTCATAAGTCTTGCCCACAAAATTGGGCATAGGGATATCGGCAGGTCCGGAATTCCAGTTCCGAATTAAAGCAGAGGCGGCAAAAGCAATGGTAACAATCAAAAAAGCGGCCGCGATTCCAGCAATAACCAGCACAGCAACCGGTTTCTTTTTTTTAGCCGGTATTCGATCGGCTTCTTCTACATAGTCGTAATTGTCATTATAGTAAGGCTGATCTGGATTTTTTACGGTATTGATGGGATCAATATATTTCGTCGGCTTTTCATCAATAAAATACTTATATTGGAAATGAATCCCCGGGTCTCGGCGGAATTCCTCAATGTCGTGAAGCATCTCTGAAGCGGACTGATAACGGCACGCGGGATCTTTCTGCATGGCTTTGAGTGTAATTTCTTCTAATCCGCCCGGGATAGATGGGTTAATTTCACGCGGCGGCGTCGGGTCGGTCTGCAGCTGCATGATAGCGACGGAAACTGCATTGTCGGCTTCAAATGGGAGACGGCCCGTCAGCATTTCATATAACATAACCCCTACAGAATATATATCGGTTTTTTCATCGGTCAGATCACCCCTGGCTTGTTCCGGAGCGATATAGTGAACCGATCCAATCGCTTTTTCACTCATGGTACGTGTGTCTGTATGGGAAAAACGTGCAATACCAAAATCCGTTACCTTAATGGTACCGTCTTGGAGCAGCATAATATTCTGCGGTTTAATATCCCGGTGAACAATTCCCTTGCTGTGCGCATGCTGCAGTGCCCGCAGGATCTGCACGGTAAAGTGTATAGCCTCTTTCCATTTAATAACCTTCTGCTGATCCAGATATTCTTTCAGGGTAATACCGTCGATATATTCTTCAACAATATACTGAATTCTATCGCCGAAACTAACGTCATATACTTTCACGATATTCGGATGCGAAAGAACGGCGATCGCCTTGGATTCGTTCCGGAAGCGGCGGAGGAATTCTTCATTACCGGAAAATTCGTCTTTAAGAATTTTAATGGCAACCGTACGGTCGTCGATAGTGTCGTAAGCGCGGTAAACAACAGCCATTCCGCCCACTCCAATGATTTCGTGGATCTCATAGCGGCCATCCAAACGCTTGCCTGTGTATTTATCCATGCTATCAACTCCTTAAACGGCTTCGTCTTCCAGAACAACGACGGTGATATTATCGCTGCCGCCCGCATTTTTGGCAAGTGATACTAATTTCTCCGTCAGCTCCTGCCCATCCATTTCTTTGGAAAGGTTGAAGATCTGTTCTTCATCCACATAATTTGTCAGCCCGTCAGTACAGATAAGAAGCCTGTTCCCTACCGGAAGCTGGGTTTCACTGTAATCAATGCGGAGAGAAGATTCTACACCCAGAGCCCGCGTTATGATATTTTTTTGAGGATGTGTTTTTGCCTGCTGGGCCGTAAGGTCACCCTTTTCCACCATTTCCTGCACCATGGAATGGTCGGTCGTTAACTGCCTGATCTCCTCCGGCGAAATCAGGTAAGCCCGGCTGTCGCCCGCGTGGGCAACGTGGGCAACACCATCGGAAACGATGGCAACGACAACCGTCGTCCCCATGCCGGTCAGAGAATCGCTGCTCCCCGCGATACGGTGTACGGCGGCGTTCGCGTTGGTAATAGAGGATGTAATCAGTTCCTGCACGGCTTTGTCATCCATCCCCGCGCGGTAGCCAGTGAGGAGATCCTGAGAAATATTCTCAACGGCAATACTGCTGGCAACATTGCCGCCATTTACTCCTCCCATACCGTCGCAAACGACGGCCCACCCCACGTGATCTGAAAAAATGCCGCTCCGGCAGGCATCTTCATTTAATTTCCGCACAAGGCCAATATCACTTTTACTGTAAATTTTCAACATTGGCCACCTCCTCTTCATATCTGCGCCTCAGCTGACCGCAGGATGCGTCGATATCCGCCCCAAGCGTTCTGCGGACCGTAGCATTGATTCCACCCCCGGCAAGCGTTTTGACAAACTGCTGAACGGCAGCGGGCCGGCTTCTGCGGCACGGAAAACCTTTGACAGCATTCACTGGGATTAGGTTGACGTGGCACAGCATTCCTTTCAGCTTCCCCGCCAGTTCCCGGGCGCATTGCACGCTGTCGTTCAAGCCGTCAATCATGGCATATTCAAAAGTAATTCTGCGCCCGGTACTTTTGATATATGCCCGGCAGGCTTCCAGAAGTTTTTCCACATTCCAGCGGTTGTTGACCGGCATCAGGCGCGACCGGATCGCATCATTGGGCGCATGGAGCGAAACGGAAAGCGTAAGCTGATATTTTTTCTCAGCAAGCTGATAAATGCGATCCACCAGCCCGCAGGTGGAAAGGGAAATATGGCGCATCCCGATGTTCATTCCTTCATCAGAAGAAACCAATTCAAGAAAACGCACCACATTCTCGTAATTGTCGAGCGGCTCCCCCATTCCCATCAGCACAACATTGGAAATCCGTGTTCCAGTGTCCCTTTCGGCGGATTGAATCTGAGACAGCATCTCGGAGGGAGTCAGATCCCGGGAAAAGCCGCTTTTCCCCGTCGCACAGAACTCGCATCCCATCTTACAGCCGATCTGGGAAGAAATACAGATTGTCCAGCCATGAAGATAATGCATCAGCACGCTTTCCACCAGCTGACCGTCATTCATGCGGAATAGGTATTTGACCGTATCGTCAAGCCTGGAACAGAATTTCCGCTCGATTTCAGCCCCGGCTATGTAGTTTTCAGCTGCAAGTTTTTCCCGGAATACGCCTGGTAAATCCGACATCTGGCTGAAATCAGAAACGCCGCGGCTCAGCCAGTGGTACACCTGAACAGCACGGTAAGAAGGCTGACCTTCTTTGGCAAACTGCTCTTTGATTTCATCCAAAGTCATAGACTTTATATCTGTAAGGTTCACTTCGGTTTCCATCCTTTCCAGGAATAGACTTTCCTCTGCTGCGGGTGCCATCCGGGGTTATTTTCTGCGGAATGCAGCTATAAAAAAGCCGTCCGTCCCATACATTTGGGGCATCAGCGTAATCTGGTTGTCCCGTTCGGGTATTTCCCGCCGGATAGACTCAGGCAGTGGAAGTCCGAATGGTTCGAAATCGGAATTATCCCTTATAAATTGATCCGCAACGCCCGAATTTTCTTCCGGGTTCAGCGTGCAGGTGGAATACACCAGCATGCCTCCTTTTTTGACCAAACCGGAAGATCTACAAAGAATACGGTACTGCAAATCAGGCAGGCTGTCAATAGAAGATGGAAATTTATAGCGGATTTCCGGTTTCCGGCGGATAACGCCCAGCCCCGAGCAGGGAACATCACAAAGGACCCGGTCAGCAGGAACCGGACTGCTTTCTGATTCGGCGGCATTGCGTGCAGCCGAACGCACAATGGAAAGCCCCAGCCGGCAGGCTCCCTTTTGGACAAGGCGAACCCTCGCAGGATAAAGATCGAAGGCCGAAATCTCACCCCGGTTCTCCATTCGTTCCGCCATAGTGAAAGTTTTCCCGCCGGGTGCCGCGCAGACGTCAATCGCCCGCTCGCCGGGCTGTGGATCTAAAATACGGCAGCAGATCTGGGAAGAAAGGTCTTGTACATGGAACAAGCCCTCCTGGTAGCAGGACAGCCGGCGGATTTCTCCCGGATTTTTTAGGCGAAGCGCGTTATCCGGCCACAAAACACGCTTTGCCTTCACGCCTTCGGAGCCAAGCCTTTCCAATAATTGTTCCTCGGAAATACGGGTATTATTCACACGGATAAAAATGTCCGGTTTTTCCAGCAGGCTGCCTAAAATTCTGTCCGTACAGGTCTCTCCGTACGCCTTCTGCCAAAAAGTAATGAGTTTTTCCGGACAGGAAAAGGCTGCGCTGCGATATTTTATGGGTTCTTTGTATGCATCCGGCAGCTTTATCCGATCCGGGCCGCGCAGTAAAGCCCGCAGAACGGCGTTGATAAACCCGGCCGCGCGGGTTTCACCGTTTGTTTTCGCCAATTTCACGGATTCATTTACTGCCGCGGAATTCGGGACCCTTTCTAAATAACGGATCTGATAAACTCCCATCCGCAGAATCTCCCGGACGGCAGGCGAAAGTTTTAAAACCGGAATTCTGGAGTACAGGCCAATGATATAATCCAGCGTAATGCGGTGTTCCAGCACACCGTAAAAAATAGCGGTGGCAAGGGCCCGGTCACGGCTTCCAAAAGGAAGGCCTTCCAATGCACCGTCCAGCACCAAATTGGAATACCCATTCTCCTTTTCTACCCGCAGAAGCGCCCGAAGCGCAGCGGAACGTGCAGTACCCATCAGTCGTCCCTGCGGTTCCCGGCAATTACCAAAAGGCGCAGAAGCGTCAGAATCGCCGCAAAGCTGGCGGCAAGATACGTCATAGCCGCCGCGGTCAAAACTTTTCGCGCCCCTTCCAATTCTTCCGGATACAGGATCTGCGCTTCATCCAGTGTTTTCAAAGCCCGGGCGCTGGCGTTGAACTCGACGGGAAGCGTAGCCAATTCAAACAATACGACTAAGCAATAAAGGGCAATGCCCACGTATACAACAGCTTTGTACTGCGGCGGGAGAAACAGCCCGACAATTACCAGTGGAAAGGAAAGTCGGGAACCGAAATTGGTTACCGGAACCAGCGCCGCGCGAATTTTATTGGGCCGATAGCCCTCCGCATCCTGCACGGCATGCCCTGCCTCATGCGCAGCAACACCGACCGCCGCAACGGACGAAGAGAAATAAACGTCCCGCGAAAGGCTGATTGTATGATTTCGGGGATCAAAATTGTCGGTCAGGCTCCCGGCAATCTGCCGGATTGCCACCTGGGCACCACCGTAGCGGGCAACGTTTTCGGCAGCCTGAGCCCCTGTTATATGGCGCACTGTGCCCACGCGGGAATACCGGCTGAAAGTGGATTTGACACGGTACTGCGCAATCATCGTGATAATGATCGCGGGAACCATAAACAGAAAATACGTGTAATCGAAATAGTAAAAGCCCATTTTTTGCTATCCCTCCATTTTATCCGGAAAGACAATGCCTTCTATAGAATGCCCGCGCAGAAAATCAGAACCGCTCATTCTGCGGCCGCCTTCCAGCTGGACTCCCATCAGTTCCAGTGCGCTTCCATCCCCACAGCAGACCAAAAACGAACCATTTTCGGAAACTGCCAGTCCTGGTGTTCCGTATTGTTTTCCGGCAGTCCGGGAACGGCAGATTTTCAGATGGCGGCTGCGAAACAAAGTACAGGCTGCCGGCCATGGATACAGTGCCCGTACCTGGTTGTGTATTTCTTCTGCGGAGCGTGTCCAATCGACGGGAGACATTTTTTTGGTGATTTTAGGCGCATAACAGGACTGCGAATCATCCTGCGGAATCGGGTGAACTGTCCCGTCCCGAAGCGCGTCCAGCGTACGCACGATTAAGCCGGCTCCCAGTCTGGAAAGCCGGGCGGAAAGATCCTTCGTGTTTTCGCTGGTTCCGATTGGAGTAGACTCTTGAAAAAGGATATCGCCCGTGTCAAGCCCTTCAGACATCTGCATAGCTGTAACGCCCGTTTTGGCTTCCCCGTTCAAGACAGCGGCCTGGATCGGCGCCGCTCCCCTGTATTTTGGCAGCAGGGAAGCGTGGATGTTAATACAGCCGAAGCGCGGAATAGAAAGGACGGCTTTTGGCAGGAGCATGCCATAGGCCGCAACGACGACAACATCCGGCTGAAGCCGCTCCAAAATGCTTGCCGCTCTTCCGTCTTTTAAAGAAGCTGGCTGGAATACCGGAATATGCTCCGACTCCGCCAAAACCTTAACCGGCGGCGGTGTAAGCAGCATTTTCCGGCCTTGGGGCTTATCTGCCCTGGTAAAAACCCCCGCCACTTCGTGGCCCGCATTCAAAATGGATTGAAGAGGCGGTACAGCAAATTCAGGCGTCCCCATATAAACGACACGCATCTTCATTTGTCCTCCGGTGAACTGATTTTCTCAATTTCTTCTTCCGTAAGCATGTGTGTTACGTGGCTCAGAAACAGGATTCCGTCCAAATGGTCGATTTCATGACAGGAAGCCGTCGCCAGAAGATCGTCACCTTCATACTCAAAGGTCTTTCCCGTGCGATCCTGTGCGCGGACTTTTACATGAGAGGGCCGTTTGGTCATCCCCCATTTTCCAGGAATAGAAAGGCATCCTTCCATCGTTTCCTGCTCACCGCTTTTTTCCACGATTACTGGATTCACCAGTTCTTTCACTCCGTCGCCTACGTCAATAACCACCACACGCTTCAGGACGCCGACCTGTATGGCTGCCAGCCCCACACCGTTGGCCTGATGAAGGGTGTCGGTCATATCATCCATCAGGATTGAAAGCCTCTTGTCGAATTTTTCCACCTGACGGCACTTTTTATGCAGGAAAGCGTTTTCCCTGTCATTTGTTAGAATATTACGAATTGCCAATGTAATTCCTCCAGTCTTATAATATGGATTCGGGATTCATATCTAAAAAAGCAGTCACACCGTTATGCTCCTTTCGGGAAGGAAACCAGACGAGCAGTCTGGAGAGCATTTCCCGAAGTTTTTTGCTGTTCCGGCATTTAATGATAATTTTATACCGGAATTTATTGCTGACACGGCTGACCGCCGCCGGCGACGGATTTAAAACCCGCATCGGCTGATCGGCATAGTCCTTCTGTGCAACCGTACGCAGCATCTGCAAAAAATCGACGCTGGCAGCACGGACTTTTTTCTCGTCCGTCCCTACAAACCCGGCTACGCAGAGATCGGCAAACGGCGGATACAGCATAGCCCGGCGCAAGGCGATCTCTCCCTTGTAAAATCCCGGGTAATCCTGTTTTGCTGCAAGCCTGATCACCTTATTTTCCGGAGTAAACGTTTGAATAATCGCTTTGCCCCGATATTTGCCTCGGCCCGACCGCCCCACCACCTGTGTAAAAAGGTCAAATGCCCTCTCATAACTGCGGAAATCATCGCTGTAAAGCGACTGATCCGCCGACAGCACACCGACCAGCGTGACATTTTCAAAATCGAGACCCTTTGCCACCATCTGGGTTCCGACAATGATATCGTATTCCCCCTCGGCAAACTGTTTCAGCTTTTTGTCGTACGAAAAGCGAGTCATTGTGGAATCCGTATCCAGACGCAGAATTTTTGCTTCGGGGAGAAGTTCAGCAAGCTCCCGCTGGGCCCGCTGGGTGCCAAATCCGGAATAGTGGACCTGCTCTTCGTGGCAGTAAGGGCACTCCCGCGTAAAAGGAATGGAAAAGCCGCAGTAATGGCACATCAGGCGCTGATTAGCCGCATGATACGTCAGGGTAATGCTGCAGTTTGGGCAGGTCAACACATGACCGCAGGCCCTGCAGGAAACAAAAGTATTGTACCCGCGCCGGTTCAGCAGCAGAATGGACTGTTTTTTCTTCTCAAGGTTCTGTCGAAGCGCCCGGGCAAGCGCATCACTGAAAATGCTTCGGTTTCCCTGTTCAAGCTCCCGGTTCATATCCACCACTTCCACCTCTGGAAGCTGTGCCTTGCCGTAACGCGCCGGGAGAACGTTTAGGCTGTACCGCCCGGAAAGGGCATAATAATAGCTTTCCACCGACGGCGTGGCTGAAGAAAGCACCAGCAGCGCCTTGTGGTATGCACAGCGGTAACGGGCAATATCGCGCGCATGGTAGCGGGGGGATGATTCTGACTTGTAGGTGCCTTCTTGTTCCTCATCCATGATAATCAGCCCAATATTGCGGAATGGAGCAAACACTGCCGACCTTGTCCCCACTACAATAGAGGCATCGCCGTTGTTGACACGTTTCCACTCATCCAGACGCTCGGCAGCCGTGAGCCCGCTGTGAAAAACCGCTATACACGGCCCGTACCGCCCGCGGAACAGCGAAATTGTCTGCGGAGTCAGCGAAATTTCCGGGACCATCACAATCACACCGCGTCCGTCTTCCTGCACCTTGTCAATCAAACGCATAAAAACGGACGTCTTGCCGCTTCCGGTGACACCGTACAGAAGGGCAACTCCCCCGCGGCCCGACCGGTACTGGGCATACATGCGGCTGAATGCAGTCTGCTGTTCCCCTGAAAGTTCAAAGTTTTTCGCCGGTTCCGGTGCAGGAGATGAGCCGTAAGGATTGCGGTAAACTTCCGTCTCATAAAACTGGGCAAAACCTTTTTTTACCACAGCCTTGACAACAGCAGGCGTAACGCCGGCAAAATAACAAAGTTCCCGGACGGAAACACTGCCTGCATCACGCAGAATTTGCAGAACACTTTTCTGCTTTGCCGTGAGTTTTGCCCCGTCCGGAATTTTATCCTTCAAGCGGATCATTTTTTTTGTGGCGTCACCCACCTGCCGCACAGCGGCACGGTTTTGCACGGCCAAACCTTTTTCCACCAATTGATCCGGCAGATCGCTCTCGGCCGAAAGGCCCAGCGCTTTCAGCAGATTTTCCCGCCAAACGGGATGCTTGGCGTGGGACAGGAATTCTACAGCCTGCCGTTCCTCCGCGTCAAGCAATTTCATCTGGATTTCTTTGGCTGGTTCCGCAAGCGAATACTGAGTTCGGAATTTAACCTGAATTCCCACAGGGAAAAACAGCCGGGCAGCCTCAAACAGGGTGCAGAAAGTATGCCCGCTGATCCAGAAAACGAGGCCCACGGCTTCCGGCGTCAGAAGCGGGGCCCGGTCGAGGACGGACAGTATACTCTTCAATTTTCCAGCATCCTGTGCAGGCTGTTCCTCAATACCCAGAATAATTCCCTGCCGCTCCCTGTTAGCCGGCCCGAAGGGAACAATTGCCCGGCACCCCGGCCGCGCATCCGGCACAGCCGCATCCGGCACAAGGTAATCGAAAAGCCTGTCAAAACAATAGGTGGCATTTTCCACCGCAATCTTCGCAACGGTTGCCACATCCACCGCCCCTTATCCGATTATCTTACGTGTCGTCGTCGTTGGGGCTGACTTTTTCCACCATGGTAAACTTGTGGTCAACGTACTCCTGCACCGACATCTGGACGGGCTTGTCATCCAGAATGGTTCTGTTTTTTTCCGCTTCTTCGGTAATCTGCCTCGCACGCTTTGATATTGCGATAACAAGAGAATACCGGCTCTGTTCCGGCGTAAGGATTAAATCTGCAATCGGTTTTATCATTTATTCAGCACCCTTTCGATCAACTGCTTGTTTCTTGATGTACGGAGCTTTTCCGACCGGATAATTTGGCAGATTTCACCGGCAGCGCGCTCCACCTGATCGTTGACAACTACATAATCATAGTTCCCGGCCTCCCGGATCTCACGCTTTGCGGCCTGCAAACGCTTTCGAACAGTTTCGTCCGGTTCAGTCCCACGGTTCCGCAGGCGCTGTTCCAAGATCTCCAGAGAAGGAGGCAGGACGAAAATTCCAACCGAATCCGGACGTTTTGCTTTAACCAGAGCACCGCCCTGAACTTCGATTTCAAGAAGAGCATCCAGTCCCTGAGAGTTCCATTCTTCAATCGGGGCGGCAGGCGTACCGTACCGGTTGCCGCAGTATTCTGCACTTTCCAGCATACGGCCTCCCTGTTCCATCCTGCTGAATTTTTCCCTGGAAATAAAATAATATTCTTTTCCGTCCGTTTCGCCTGGACGCGGAGAACGTGTTGTTGCCGACACGGAAAGCCGGATCGTCTTGCTTTGGGCCAAAAGTGATTGAATAACCGTGCCCTTTCCTGCTCCGGACGGGCCGGAAAGGATAACCAGAAGCCCCTTATTCGTCATCTTCTTCGAGATCCTCCTCGTTCAGATCGCTGTGCCCGTCGTCATTCAGCCGGTTTGCGACCGTTTCAGGCTGCACCGCTGAAAGAATAACATGGTCGCTGTCGGTGATAATGACGGCGCGGGTCCGCCGCCCGTAAGTCGCGTCGATCAGCGAACCGCGCTCCCGGGCATCCTGGATAATCCTTTTGATCGGTGCCGACTCCGGGCTGACAATCGCAATAAGCCGGCTGGCAGATACCATGTTGCCGAAGCCGATATTGATCAGTTTCATAAGATTTCTCCTTTTATAACGGATTTTCTTACTCTATATTTTGAATTTGTTCCCGAATCTTTTCAATCTCGGCTTTCAGGTCAACCACCATGTGCGCAATGCCCGCATCCGCGCATTTTGAGCCAATGGTATTGGCCTCCCGGTTCATTTCCTGAACCAAAAAGTCCAGCCTGCGCCCGACCGGCCCGCCGGACTCCAGCATATCGGAAAACTGCGAAACATGGCTTCGCAGCCGAACCGTCTCTTCATCCACAGAGACTTTATCGGCAAAGACGGCCGCTTCCGTGAGGATGCGTCCCTCATCCACAGCGGCCCCTTCTAAAACGCCGGAAATACGTTCTTTCAGTTTATTCCGATATTCTTCCACCGTCTGGGGGGAACGCTCTTCAATCCCGCTGACAAGTTTGAGAATTGTATTCGCACGCCCAAGGACATCCTCTTTCATATGAGCGCCTTCGGCCGCCCGCATGGCAAGAAAAGGGTCCATGGCTTTCTCCAGCACGTGCCTGACTTCTTCCCACAGGGCATCTTCATCTTCCGGTGCCCTCCGGACGGTAAAAACATCCGGAAAACGGGCGACGGTATCAACGGAAATGTCGTCCGGAAGATTGTAGCGGCGCCGAATTTCATACAAAGCATCCAAATAGCCTGACACCAGCGAATGGTTCACCTGGACTGTGACATCCTCGCCGTCGGCGGGTTCCACCGCGACAAGGACATCTATTTTTCCTCGCGACACCTGGCTTTTCAGGGCGGTCTTCAGCTTTTCTTCCAGAAAACCGTATCCCCGGGAAATGCGGGCATTAAAATCGAAAAAACGGTGATTCACGGATTTCACTTCTACAAGAATATCCCGACCGCCGTCCGTTTCCTCGGCCCTTCCGAACCCGGTCATGCTGTTTATCAAAAGAATCATCCCACCGAATAAAATAAGAGTTTTCCTTTTTACAGTGAAACTGCCTGAGAAAAGGATATTATATTTCTTCTATTTTATATTCTACCAGTTTTAGCGGCCTATTGTCAACCCTATTCAGGAATTTCCTGCCGCAGAACACGGCCCCAAAATGAAAAGGATATGCGCCTTAAAACGGCTTTTAAAAGCACGTTTCAAGGCGCATGGCTGAAAATATCTTCTCGGCGGCCCGTCAAACGGGGTGAATCCTTTTTTCAGGATCCGCGTGCTTGCCGTCGATTCCGTACTTTTTTGCGGCACGCTTTTTAAAGAAGTCTGTGGCAACCTTCGGGAACTGCGCATAAGACAGAACATCTTCTTCCTGCTCGGTCCACTGGGCACATTCTTTGCGGAGTTTCTCCAATTCCGGCTTAAGCAGATCGGCAGGGCGGCAGGTGATGCGGGGACGGTCGCCGATAATCTTCTTGGCAAAAGCATCGTCAATCGGCATTGGTGTGGTTCCGTATTTTCCTGCAATCAAATCCTTAAACTCGTTGGTGCACATCTTATAGCGCTCGCCCGTAATAACATTGAAAACGGCCTGTGTCCCAACGATCTGGGAAGTCGGGGTAACAAGCGGCGGATATCCGGCATCTTTGCGGACACGCGGGACTTCCTGAAGGACTTCTTCCATTTTGTCTTCTTTTCCGGCCTGCTTCAGCTGCGAAAGCAGATTGGAAAGCATTCCGCCCGGCACCTGATAAATCAGCGCCTTGGTGTTAGTGGCAAGCATCTTCGGGTCGAGGAGGCCGCTCTTAATGTATTTCTCGCGCAGAGTCATGAAATACTCGCGGATCTCATTGAGCTGGACAAGGTCAAGTCCCGTGTCATACGGGGTATCCTTCAGTGCAGCTACCATGGATTCAGTCGGCGGATGAGAAGTGCCGAGGGCCAGAGGCGACATAGCCGTGTCCAGAAGATCGACGCCGGCTTCAACCGCTTTCAGCTCGCACATGGAAGCAAGCCCGGAAGTATAGTGCGTATGGAGCTGCACCGGAATCTTTACCGCGCCTTTAATGGCCTTCACCAAATCGTACGTCCGGTACGGCGTAAGGAGGGCGGCCATATCCTTAATGCAGATAGAATCTGCTCCGGCTTCTTCGATCTGTTTTGCATACTTGACATAATATTCGTCGGTAAAGACCGGACCGGTTGTATAGGAAATGGCAACCTGCACATGGGCTTTCTCTTTCTTTGCGGCATTAATGGAAACCCTCAGATTCTTAATATCGTTGAGGGCGTCGAAGATCCGGATAATATCAATTCCGTTTGCGACCGAACGCTGGACAAAATACTCCACCACATCATCCGCATAATGGCGGTAGCCCAGCATATTCTGGCCGCGGAACAGCATCTGGAGTTTTGTATTCGGACAATTCTTGCGGATAACCCGCAGCCGTTCCCATGGATCTTCGTCCAAAAAGCGAAGGCAGGCATCATACGTGGCGCCGCCCCAGCATTCCAGGGAATGAAAACCGATTTTATCAAGTTTCCCCAAAATCGGCAGCATATCTGACAGAGGCATCCGCGTTGCGAGGAGCGACTGGTGGGCATCGCGCAGAACAAGTTCCGTAATTCCGATCTTTTTTTTCGTCATTCCTTTTCCGCCCCCTTATTGCAGGGAAACAAGCGGGGTTCCGGTCTCAACGCTGTCCCCTTTGTTCACCATAACCGCTGCAACTGTCGCGTCATGCGGTGCCATGATTTCATTTTCCATCTTCATCGCTTCCAGCACGGCGAGAACGGCACCCTTTTTCACGGCTTGGCCCGCTTTTACATTGACACTGACAATGGTGCCTGGCATCGGACATGAAATAACTTCTCCGCCCGCCGGAGCAGATGCTTTTGCCGCCGGCTTTGGAGCTGCCGGAGCCGAAGCAGCAGCCGGAGCTTTCGGAGCCGCCGGAGCCGCCGCCTGAGGCGTGGGCTGAGAAGAACCGGTTTCTTCTACCTGAACGTCATAGACCGTCCCATTGACCGTTACTTTTAAATTTTTCATTTTATGAACCCCCAATTACGATTTCAAAGGAAGTATTTTCAGTATATTACAGCTGAATATCAGCATGTTTTTTGGGAAGGCTGGAAACCCGCTTGCCGGCGAGCATATCAAGACATGCGGAAAGCCGCACCCGGGTCTGCTCCGGCTCTACCACATCTTCGATCATTCCGCTGGCCGCAGCGGCTTCGGCGGAAGCGCGCGTAGTCTTATATTCCTCAATCAGCTTTGCGCGGTCTCCAACCGGGTCTGCGGAGCCCTTCAGCCGGTCATTCCAAAGGAAAACCGCCGCTGTTTCAGGTGCAAGGGCAGAAACGACCGCATCCGGCCACGCAAACGTATAGTCGGAATTTGCTCCCCGGCCAACCGCAGCGATATAAACAGGCCCGCAGGCCGAACCGGTCACCACCGTGACTTTTGCTGTGGTCGCTTCAGAATAGGCGTTGGACAGTTTGGATGCTTCCCGCAGCGTACCGAATTTCTCGGCATCTACAAAGGTAATCACAGGAATGGAAAAGGAATCACAGAAACGGACAAACCGCGCCGCTTTGGAACAGGAGTCCGGATCGATAATACCGCTCAGGCATGAAACGCCTGCGGCCGTGCCTCCGATGCGGGCTAAACCGGTAACTGTGCTTTGACCGAATTTTTCACCAAGCTCCAGGAAACTGCCGCCGTCGCACACATAGTCGATCAGTTTGCGGAGGGAAGCTCCTTTGCGGAACTTCGCACCGGGTTGAACTTCATCAAACAAAGGAGCGGACGAAACATTGTTGGAAGGCAGCATTTCAACCAGCCTGCGAACCGTTTCGATTGCCTGAGGCTCGTCTTTCACAGCCACATGGCAGACGCCCAGCTTTTCCGCTTCTTCCGGAGATCCGCCCTGCCCGTCCGTGGCCACCGTCAATTCCCCTTTGCCGGACATAACCACGATATCCGCGCCCGCCGCAATCATTGCAGACGTACCCGTGCAGGGGCCGAGAATCAAAGAAATCTGCGGAACCACACCGGAGAGGCTGTTTGCCCCCAGCAGAATTTCTCCGTACGCAGAAAGCATATCGGCGTCTTCATCCACACGGGCTCCGATAGAATCGTAAATTCCGATCACGGGGACACCCGTCTTAACAGCAAACTGATAAACTTTTTTAATTTTGGACGCCTGCGCCTTCGACATAGCCCCGCCGGCGATATCGCTGTTCTGGGAAAATGCGCAGGCCGGGCAGCCCTTGATCGAACCGTAACCCGCAACCGCTTCTGCAAAATCGCCGCCGGATTTTGCCAGAGCATCAATTTCAACAAACGTCCCTTCGTCGAACAGCGACGCAATGCGGCGGTACCCCACCGTTTCTCTGACCTTGTCACGCGCTTTCTGCAAACCAGCGGCTTGTCCGACATTACTCATTTTGATTCCTCCGTTTATCTGACCGTTAAATTTTTTACAATCTTTTGTCTTATTATATACGATTCCGTCGAAACTGACAAGTGGAATTTACACAAAACCCATTATTACACATTTTTCGAATGAATTTTTCCGGCTGCCTGCCTTCTGGCACTTCCCGGGTACCCCTCTCCTGCTTCTTTTTTCAAAGCGGTGACTTCCCATTCCGTCAGCCGGCGCCATTTTCCCGGAGGGAGCATGCCAAGCCGAAGACAGCCGAACGCCGTCCGTTTCAGGCGCGCCGTTTCCAAGCCGAGCTGCTCGCACATTTTGCGGATCTCGCGGTTTCTGCCTTCACGCAGAATGATCTCCAGCACAGCGCGGCCCGGCTCTTCTGTAAGCACACGGACTCCGGCGGGGGCTGTTTTTCTGCCGTCGATCATCATTCCCTCTGCAATCTGATTCAGCTGATCCTCACGGATCCCGGGGCGGACGGTCACCCGGTACACCTTGGGCACATGCCGGGACGGATGGGTCATAGCATTGGCAAACCCGCCGTCGTTCGTCATCAGCAGCAGGCCCTCCGACTCCCTGTCCAGCCTGCCGACGGGGTACACGCGCTCAGAGACGCCGCGAACCAGTTCCGCAACGCATTTCCTCTCCATTTCATCGTGCATCGTGGTGATGTATCCGCGCGGCTTATGCAGCATTAAATAAACTTTTTCCCCCTGTGCCCGAACAGGCCGTCCGTCCAAGGTGACGGCGTCTTTCTGAGGATCGGCTTTGTCGCCGATTTTCGCCGGGATTCCATTGACGGAAACCCGCCCTGCCGCCAGAAATTCTTCTGATTTTCTCCGAGAGGCAACGCCGCAGTCCGAAAGTATTTTTTGCAGCCTGATTTTTTCGCCCATTGTTTCACCTATATTTCCGGCCCAGTTTATCAGAAGAAAAACAGGCCTTTGATCCTATCCCAGATATTCTGAAACCAAATTTTTTGAATTTGCTGCTGCGGGACATTTTCCGCAGCGATAAGCTCCGTTTCTGCCAAAGCCTTTGATCCGCAGGTATAGCGGACACGGCCGAGGACCTGGCCGCTACGGACCGGAGCGTAAAGGAATTTCGGCGCTTCCACGGTTCTTTGAATGCTGTCGCTTCCGCGGATCACCACGCTTCCGCCCGATGTTCCGAAAGTCTTGACGGTCTGCCGGGTTCCGCCGACTACCGGAAGGGAAATACAGCAGGAAGAATCGTCGATATTCAGACAAACCAGCTGGTTGAAACCATAATCCAGCAGGCGTGTATGGTCGCGCCAGTCGTCCGGATCGCTTAAGGTCACTGCGATAACGCGCACCCCGTCTTTCTCTGCGGACGAAACTAAACACCGGCCTGCTTTTCTGGTATATCCCGTTTTGATGCCGACGCATCCTTTGTACATGGAAAGCAGTTTGTTGTGGTTTGGAAATGTGCAGGTTTTATCCGGGCTGATAAAATGAATCTGCATGGATTTTTGCCGCACAATTGCAGAAAAATCCGCGTTCTCCATAGCGGCGCATGCAAGAATGGCCATATCGCCGGCGCTGGAATAATGACTGCCGCTGTCCAGACCGGAAGGAGTGACAAAATGTGTATCTTTCATACCCAGTTCCGCCGCTTTTGCATTCATTCGATCCGCGAATTTTTCGAGCGAACTGTCCAGGCAAAGGGCCGCGGAATTCGCCGCGTCGTTTCCCGATACCAGCAGCATCCCTTCCGCAAGATCCCGGAGCGTAAGCTGATCACCCGCCCGCAGACCCATAGATGAACCTTCTACGCGCACCATTTCCGGCGTGATGGTAACAGTCCGGTTCTTTTTGGCCGCGGCTTCCAGAGTAAGAAGCGCGGTCATAATTTTCGTTGTGCTGGCAATCGCGAGCCGCTCATGTTCATTTTTTGCATACAAAACCGTCCCGTCGTCGGCATTAACAACAACGGCAGATTTTGCGGAAATCTGCGGCGGAGACGCCGCGAACGCCGGCTGGGGCCAGTCCGCCGCCGCAAGCAAAAGCGAGACCAAAAAGCTGACGATTCTTTTCCCTTTCAACAAAACCACCTACCGGTTTTTATATATATGAAAAGGCTGAAATGGTCATGAATCGTTTCTGTCATCCTCCGTCTGTTTCTGCTTTTTATTTTTCCCGAACAGGTTGGATATTTTGTCAATCAGTTCAGGTGCAAGCTCAATGATGCGATCCACGGAACTGTTGCCCGGATCGACCCGCAGCAGCTTAACCTCTCCGCCGGATACCGTGAGGAACGCAACCGGGCTGATGGTGACTCCCGCACCCGTTCCGCCGCCGAAAAACTGTTTTTCCGGCTGCGTTTTGACCGGAAGATCGGAGCCACCTGAACCAAAACCGTAGCTGACCTTCGAAATTGGGATGATAACCGTTCCGTCCGGCGTAGTGATCGGGTCGCCGATAATTGAATTGACATCCACCATTTCCCTGATTTTTTCCAGAGTCGTATCCATCATCCCTTCAATCGGATGATCCGCCATGAGAAACACCGCCTTTTCATCATTATTTTTTGACTGTTAATTTTGCTTTTTATCGATCAGCTTCCGGCTTTTTACTCTTAGCCTGTTTTTACCCTGCGGATAAGCCGGATGGAACGGAACAGGGCAAACAGCCCTGCCGCAAGAAGAAAGAACAGCCTGACGCGAATTTCCGCCTCAAACTGGACCCGGCTTTTCGTGTTCAGAAAATCGGGCGTTACGCGGATCTTGCAGTTTTTGCATTTCACATTGCCCAAAAGCAGGGAAGAAGCCGTTCCGACGATCCCGCACACGTGGCCATATGTGACAGCCGTGCGGGCAGCGTCATCACCTGCAACTGCAATATCCAGCCGGAAAGGATTAACCGAAAAGTGGGAAAAAAGCCGCTTTGCCATACCCGAGGCAATTTTTGCCGCTTCCTGAAGGATGCTGAGAAAACCGGAAAGCCCTTTCTGTTCCAGTAAAAGCCTGAGCTTCGATTTTTCCGGTTTTTCTTCTTTTTGGGGCTTTGCCTCCTTTTTGCGGGGCGGACGCGGGGCAATTGTATAGTGAAAAAACAGATATCCGGCCCGCGCAGAAAACTCATCCCGGAACGCAGCCCGCAGAGTAACAGGGCAGGCCAGGAGAAACGCGATAAAAGCAGCAATCCCACCAACAATATACAGGGCGGTCATCCCGTTTCCCCTTCCGGCTCCGCACTTTCGCTCCCCCGTTCCAGAGGCGGAAGTTCATCCAGCGAAGAAATGCCGAGACAGCGCAGGAATTCCGGCGTCGTCCCGTAAAGCAGCGGACGGCCGGGAAGCTCCAGTCTTCCGCGCTCTTCCACAAGCCCTTTCACGGACAGGCTGGACAGCACACCGGAACAGTCTACGCCGCGCACCTGCTCAATATACGCTTTCGTAACCGGCTGATTGTAGGCCACAACGGCAAGGACTTCCAGCGCCGCCTGCGAAAGCGGCATGTTGCGCCGCATATCGAGGGCTTTCCGGACATAATCCGCGTATTCCGGGCGGGTGCACATCTGCCAACAGCCGCCGAGGCAGACGATTTGAAGACCGCTGACAGAACTGTTAAACCGTTCTGTTAAATCCGTCATGACTTTTCCGGCCGTTGCCCGGTCCATTCCGGTGACATCTGCAATCCGGCTCAGCGAAACTGCATCCCCGCTGGCAAACAGGATCGCCTCAACCGCCCCCCGAACTTTTTTGAGAGTCACACTTTTTCACCGCCGTCCATCAGTTTTACCACGCTGTCATGTTCACCTTCAACACGGATGCGCTTTCCCCGGATAAGCTCCAGAACCGCAAGAAACGTTGCGACGAGTTCTGACCGGCTTTGGCAGGACCGGTACAGATCCGGATAGGCCGCTGCGCCCGTTCCGCGCAAACTGTGAAGAATCCCGGTGATCCTTGACGACACACTGACAATTTTGTGTTTTACAATGCCGGAAAAAGCTTCTGCAGGCGGAGGAAGGAACCGTTTTCCGCGGCCGGCAGCGCTGTAATACGCTTGGTACAGGGTTTCGGGGGCAATACGGCCGCGGTACGCCTGGTCAAATTCGATTTTTTCCGGCTGCCGTGCAATAGCATCGAACGAAATCTTCTCACCCAGCTTAAACGCAAGGCGCTTGCATTCCTGATATTCCAGCAGCTGCCCGCTCAGCTCACGCGTCAAGGTTTCGGCCTCCTGCGGCTTTGGCAGAAGAGAAACCGTCTTAATATAAACAAGACGTGCAGCCATCTCAAGAAATTCGCTTGCGATATCCATATTTTGCTGCTGCATTGCATGGATCTGCTCCATATACTGATCTACCAGCTCCGCAATCGGGATATCCAAAATATTCAGTTTGTTTTTCGCAATGAGCTGTAGGAGCAGATCCAACGGCCCCTCAAAGGTCTCCAGCTTAAAGGTTAGCTTTTCCATTTTAAGGCGGATTATCGCAAAAGGCCCAGCAAAACGTAAGGCAGTTTTCCAAGCCAAAGGATAATCTGGCTGAAAAAGGTTTGCAGAGCCATGAGCGGAATATCAAGGATACCAAACAAAAGGACAAAGAAAGCAATGGTGATGATAATGTTCTGGTACCGGTAATAATTGTAAAGCGCACGGTCGGACAAAAAGGCACCCAAAATTTTGGAACCGTCCAGCGGCGGCAGCGGAATTAGATTGAAAACAGCCAATGCCACATTAATCTGAATATACGCCAGCAGAAAATAGTAGAGCATATTGGGCATTCCGCCGGCACCCGCTATAATTCCGAATAGAATCAGCGCACCAGCCAGACCAGCGATAAGGTTGGAAACCGGCCCGGCTAAAGCCGTTAAAGCCGTATCACGCTTCGGATTTTTAAAATACCGAGAATCAATCGGCACTGGTTTTGCCCACCCGAATCCAAACAGCAGAAGGAACATGGCGCCGACCGGATCAAAACTGACAAGCGGGTTGAGACTCATCCGGCCCTGAAGTTTTGCGGTATTGTCCCCCAAACTGGCGGCTGCCCTGGCGTGTGCCCATTCATGAATCGGCAGAATGCAGAAAATGACAAACAACGTTGCCAGGATCTGAGAAACGACTTCCCCCAAATCCATTTGCTGCCCACGGATAGCGTTTTGGATGATATCAATCAGCATATGGCACTCTCCTCATGCGTCTGTTGTAACCGAATACAGGGGCCGGCCTTTTTCCTCAGCAAATCAGCAAAATAGAACCAGACAATCACCAACCCGGCAATATGATGATATTATAATACCGCTGGAATCAAATTACAAGCAAAGCAGTCTTTTCAGTTTCTTCATTGAATCCATAAAAAGCACTTGCAATTACAGCATAAATCTGATACCATATATTCTGTTGCTGTTTGAATATCAGCCTTTTTGAAGGAGGTGCATCATAGATGGCAAAATGTGAAATCTGCGGCAAGGAAGTTGTTTTTGGTGGACAGGTATCCCACTCCCATCGGCGTTCCGGACGGACGTGGAAGCCTAACGTAAGGCGCGTAAAGGCAATTGTAAATGGGTCTCCAAAAAGAATTTACGTGTGCACCCGCTGCCTGCGCTCCGGAAAAGTGACTCGTGCTGTCTGAGCGCAGATGCGCAGATGAAAGAATAAAAACAGTCTTCCGGTTTGGGAGACTGTTTTTTTACCTTAACAAAGATTGAATTGTGTTCTACAGAATGATATTTTTCTGGGCATTTGATATAATTTTAGGTAAATTGTTTATACCGTTTAATTCACACATGCTTATTCCAACCAGCGTCTGGAATCCATTTTTAACGGAGGCAGCAAGATAATGACAATCGACTTGACAGAATTCCGGAAAAAATGTACGTGCGGCAGGAAACATCCCGTTGCCGTTGATCAAATCGTTATAGAAAAAGGTGCTGTCTCGCGTCTTCCGGAACTGCTTCGCCAATATAAAAAGAACAGCCCTTTTATTTTTTGCGACAGCAACACCTATCAAGCGGCAGGAGAAAGTGCCGCCAAAATAATCGGGCGGTGCGGAATGGTCCGGTTCCCTGCGGAAAATCTCCATGCCAATGAAGACGCCGTTAAAATGGGGCTGGAAAAGCTGCGCCCGGAAACGGATATCCTGATTGCCATCGGTTCAGGGACCATTCACGACATTACGCGCTATATTGCCCACGAAAAGCAAATCCCGTTTCTTTCCGTTCCAACTGCGGCAAGCGTCGACGGATTCGTTTCTACCGTAGCTGCCATGACGTGGCATGGTTTTAAAAAGACATTTTCTGCGGTTTCGCCGGTTGCCGTATTGGCAGACACCGATATTTTCTCAAAGGCGCCCTACCGGCTTACAGCTTCCGGTGTTTCCGACCTGCTCGGCAAATATATTGCACTTGCAGACTGGAAAATTTCCCACTTGGTCACAGGCGAATATATCTGCGAACGGGTTTGCAGATTGGAATATGAAGCCTTGGAAACCGTTTGCGGGAATATTGCTAAAATCCGCAGCCGCGATCCGGAAGCGTGCGCGCAGCTGATGTATGCGCTGCTTCTTTCGGGGCTTGCCATGCAGATGGTCGGCAATTCGCGACCCGCTTCCGGTGCAGAGCACCATATCTCTCACTTTCTTGAAATGGAAATTCTTAACCCGCACCTTGACGCTTACCATGGTGAAAAAGTCGGCGCAGGGCTTCTCATTGCTGCCCGCACCTATCATCATGCGGCAGAAAAGCTAAGGAGCGGCCGCTTTTCCATTCCCGCATATGCCGGACTGGAAAGGAGCCTGCTCCGCAGCACCATAAAATCGGACAGGCTGTATCAGCAGATTATCCGTGAAAATGATCCTGATCCGCTTGCGGGCATCCGCCCTGAAACCCTGTGGGAAAAACTGCCCGGGATTCTGAAAATACTGGATGGAATCCCAACTGAAGCGGAAATTTCCCGCCTGATCGCAGAAGCGGGAGGTGTTTTGTCTCTTCGAGATATCGGTGCGGACGAAGGTCTGGAGAAACCGCTCATCCGGCTTTCTCCCTATGTCAGAAATCGCCTGACATTTATGCGCTTGTTAAAACTTTTCCGCTTTGAAAAGTAATGCGCCAAACTGTAACTTGTCTGATATAAAATCATTTTCTTGACATGAGCACATTTTTTTTATATAATGTTTAAGTATCACAGACCGGTGCAATAAAACGAGGTGTAGCGCAGTTGGTAGCGCGCCTGCTTTGGGAGCAGGATGTCGCAGGTTCAAGTCCTGTCACCTCGACCAAGCAAAAACCCGCATGGACACTGGATTTTCCAGGATTCCATGCGGGTTTTATTTTTCTCGATTGCATATTAAAACATAACTAAACATGACCAAAAATAATTAAAATGCAAGTCAAAATGCAAGTCAAAAACCAACACAGAAAGGATACAATGGATTCCTGCATATTATCCTGCTATAGGCTGGATTCGACGGAGAGGTTCCTTCGCTTTTTTTATTGGCTCTTTGTCAAAAGTTGGGGTGGACCCAAAAATGGAAGCAGCGAGGAGCAGCGTCAAGCTGCTCCTTTTTGTATTGGATAGTAGAACATGTGCAGGAGCGTCCAGATACAAGACCGGGCAAGGCGTTTGAATTGCATAGGAAAGCGGCTTCAATGGTTCATTCCTGGTTTTACTTTAAACAGGTTATCAGAGAATTTCGAACTCTGAAAATTCACCTGCGCTTTTAGGACCAGGGAACCTGAGCGGAACGTATGCCCGCCCGGCAGCAGCACACATCCCCCGCCGGCTGTGCAGCAGGCGTCTATCGCTGCTTGAATAGCGGGAGCGTCGTTGGTTTTCCCGTCCCCTTTCGCACCGTACTTTGTAACATCAAAAATCATCCGCAGAATCCTCTTTTCTCTATTGCTTTTCAGGAGGGCGTGGTTTTCACTTTATCCCCCATGCGGAGCCTCAGAAGGCCGCTTTTTTCTCAGTAATTCGTGCAAGTTCTTTTTTGATGCGGGCTGGAATTTCAGCTTTTAGCTGCGGCCATGGGCAAAACAGGGAATCCTCCAATCCCTTTGGCTCAAACTGCAATGTAGGTTGAAACGAAAAGTGTTCTCGAATGTACCGACAAACCGTTTTCTGCAGTTCCGGGGTGGTAGAAAGCGTGTCCTCAAACAGATCCATCACCAGCAGCCCCATACTGCCGGCTTCAGCATTGCACACTTCGTTCCAGTCCGGAAGCAGGGTAAACAGGCGGCCTGCCGGCAGGAAGGCATGCTTGCCCGGCTGGCAGAAAAACCGTACATGCATGCCATCCTCTACATTTTGCCCCAGCGACATTCCTTTAAGATATTTTCCGTGAAAACTTGCTTCTGCGTCTGCAACCTTTCCGCTGTGCCCGACAAACACCCAGATGTGCTCCAGATCATACAGGTGCTGGATGTCATAATCAAAGTAGACAGCATATTCTATTGCAAACGCATATTTCTCCGGGTCTGCCGGAACGATACGTTTGAATGAGTCGCTTTTCTGCGTACGGCGGAATACCGTGTAGCCTATTCTTAGTATGCTGTGAAAGCAAAAAAGTGCGAGAATAAAGTTGAATCTTTATACCGCCACTCCATAGCTGCTCTTTTGATGGGGGACGATATCAAATATATCATTAAAATGCGTGAACTGTACCGGCATCTCAGCAACTGCGCGGATAGGATTGATGAGACGTCGGATTTGATTTGCCATATTCTTTTGAAGGAAATTTCATGAGCGGCAGCATGAAAAGCATGGAGGGCTTTACCCCGATCGGCAGGTTGAGAAACGGTATTCCACCGGAAAAATTCTTATGAACATGGCCCCTCTCCGGCAGCAATAAAGCACATATAAATCTAAATTGGAAAATTGTTCTCAGAAACTTTATGTAGAATTGAGTTACATTATTGTTGGAACGAAAAGGGGATGGTAGCGTGTCGTCAACTTATAAGGATATTCAGCGAATGACCGGATTATCGCTTTCTACGATTTCGAAATATTTTAACGGCGGCAATGTAAAAGATGAAAACCGCAGGGCAATTGACCGGGCTGTGGAAAAACTGGACTTCCATATGAATGGATTTGCCCGGGGACTAAAAAGCAGACGTTCAAAAACAATCGGTGTGCTTATCCCGGAATTAAACAGCACATTTAATACGTCGATTATAGCCGATATTGAAGATATCCTGCGCATGCATGGGTATGGAATTATTGTCTGTGACTGCCACCTTAACGAGCAGATGGAAAAAGAAGCGTTTGAGTTTCTGCTTTCTAAGATGGTTGACGGAATTATCACCATACCGTTCGATAAGACGAGCGAGCACCTTCAGCTGGCAAAGATGCGGAACGTCCCCGTCGTTTTGATTGACCGTCTTGCGGCAGGATATAAAACAGATGCGGTTATTGTAGATAATGCCGGTGCTGCTGAAATGGCTGTCAAAGAATTTGCCGACAACGGTCATAAAAATATTGCAATCTTATGCGGGCCAAACAGAATTTACACCATGGAAGCAAGAATGAATGGATTTAAGGAAGCGCTGCTGAAAAATCATTTGGAAATGCATGACGAATATCTGGTCAGTACGGAGATGACCATCAGCGGCGGCTACGAGGGAACCAACCGCCTGCTTGCCTTAAAAAAGCCGCCGACCGCTTTGTTATGCGCAAATTATGAGATTACGCTTGGCGCCATTATTGCCCTGAATGAATCCGGAATCCGGATTCCGGCTGAAATTTCTGTGATTGGATTTGACAATCTTACTTTGTCACGGGTAGTAAAGCCAAGGCTTACCATTGTGGTTCAGCCCATGCGGGAAATAGCGGAGAATGCAGCCAAACTGATGCTGGATCGCCTGGGTTCGGAGTCCCTGCCTGGAATCAGGATTGTGGAGCTGAACGCAAACCTGGTCAGGGGAGAATCGGTTTTAAAACTGAAGGATTAGCGTGGCCTCCCAGCGTTTCTTTCTGCAGAGCCGGACTGGCTGGAATGATATTGATGCAAAATACGAAACGTTTTGACTATGTTCATTCATTCTTTGCTTTTTTGTCTGCGGCCTGGAAAACATAGGAACAAAAAAGAAAGAATATGCCATAATGTTTTATTGATATTATCCTGATAATTTCCGGAACTATGGCCAAATTAATAACAGATTCTACTTGACACTGCCTGCTATAAAGTATATATTCTTACAAGAGACATGAAACGTTTCGCTGACAAATTGAAATTGGGGTGTTTTCATTGCCACTGACAACATCAGAGCGTATTCTGAAAAAAGCGCAGGAAGGTCATTATGCGGTTGGTGCTTTCAACGCAGAAAATATGGAAATGGTTCAGGCCATTGTTTCTGCGGCGGAGGAGCTGAATGCACCAGTTATAATTCAGACCACACCGGGCACCATTCGCTATGCGAGTCTCGGTTTATATCTTGCCAACGTAAAGGCGGCTGCCGAAACGGCAAAAGTTCCGGTTGTGATGCATCTTGATCACGGAAACAGCTTCAGCCTTGCCATGAAGGCACTTCGGGCCGGCTATACCTCGATCATGATCGACGGATCAAAAGAAGTATTCGACAAAAACGCGGCGCTGACAAAATCTGTTGTTGACGCGTGCAAACCAAGCAATATCCCCGTTGAGGGAGAGCTTGGCAGAGTGGGCGGCAAGGAAGACGATGCGGAATCAAGCGGAACGGGCTATACGGATCCGGATGAAGCGGTGGAGTTCGTGAAACGCACGGGCGTTTCTTCGCTGGCTGTAGGTGTGGGGACCGCACACGGCATATATGCTTCAACGCCGGTTCTGAATACAAAACTGGTGGGGATCCTCCGCGGGAAAATCGACGTCCCAATGGTTTTGCACGGTGCCTCCGGCCTTAGCGACGACGCGGTGCGTGAATGCATCCGCCAGGGGATCTGCAAAGTTAATTTTGCGACGGAGCTGCGCATTGCCTATACAAAGGCAGTCCAGAAATATCTGGCGGAAAATCTGGACACCATTGACCCGAAGAAATTCGGGGCCGCGGCAAGAGAAGCAGTCAAGAAACTGGTCATGGAGAGAACGAAAGTACTTGGCTGTGACGGAAAGGCATAACGGGGGGGCGATATTTTGATTACTACCGTTACTCTGAATGTAGCCGTTGACAAACTTTACCTTGTGGATGAATTTCACGTGGGCGGGGTTACCCGCGTGAAGGAGTGCAGCGCGACCGCCGGCGGGAAAGGGCTGAATGTTGCGCGGGTCGCTTCCTTACTGGGGGAAGACGTTCTTGCTGCAGGGTTTGTCGGCGGGCATTCCGGCGGTTATGTGGAAGAACTGCTGAAAGCCGACGGAGTCAAAAGCAGTTTTGTTCATGTGAAAGGCGAAAGCAGGACGTGTATTAACATCATTGATCGCGGCGGGAAAAGCACGGAGTTCCTGGAGCCGGGTGTAACCGTCACCGAAAAGGACAAAAACAGGTTTTTAGAAGAATACACGCAGGCTGTTCAAAAAAGCAGCGTGATTGCCCTTTCCGGAAGCATGCCACGCGGCTGCGGACCGGAATTTTATTCCGAACTGATTCAGCTTGCAAAAGAAGGCGGCTGCCGCGTGATCCTTGATACGAGCGGGGAAAACCTGAAGCAGGGCATTAAGGCCATGCCGACAATGATTAAGCCGAATCAGGACGAAATTGCGGCGCTGACCGGCGCAAATATAAAAGACAGGGACGATGCTGTTCGGGCGGCAGAAAAACTCTATGACGGCGGAATCCCGTATGTGGTTGTTTCGCTGGGAAAGCATGGCGCCGTTTTGGTGTGCAGGGAAGGGGCTTTTGAGGGAACTCCTCCCGATGTGAAAGTAGTCAACACCGTTGGCTGCGGGGATTCCATGGTGGCGGCATTCGCAGCGGGGTTTGAACGTGGATATCCGCCCGAGCAGGCACTGCAGTTTGCGCTGGCAGTATCTTCGGCAAACGCCATGTGCAGACAGACGGGCTTTTTCCATCCCACGGATCTGAATGAAATCCTTTCCGCCGGAAAAGTTACGAAGTTGGCTTGATGTGAAGGTGCAAAATGGATAATTTGCTTCTTGCGATTGATGTTGGCACTTCTGCATGTAAAATTGCGGTTTTTGAAGCCGGCGGCAAAATAGCAGCCGGCTGCACAAAGGAATACCCGATATTTTATCCCGAGCAGGGCTGGGCCGAACAGGATCCGAACGCATGGTGGCAGGCGGCCCGGGAAGGAATCCGCGAGTGCATGGAAAAAGGCGGCATCGACCCGCGCAGGATTGCCGGAATCGGCATAGACGGGCAGAGCTGGTCCTGTATTCCGATTGACAGGCAGGGAAATGTGCTTTGCAATACGCCGATTTGGATGGATGCGCGGTCCGAGCCAATCTGTGAAAGGGTAAATGCCGAAATCGGCAGCGACAGGATATTCGCAGTGAGCGGCAATCCGTTTCAGCCTTTTTATACCACGCCGAAGATATTGTGGTTCAAAGAGAACAGACCCGAGATTTATAAAAATACAGTTTGTTTTTTGCAGAGCAACAGCTTTATTGTTTTCCGGCTGACCGGTGTCGCCAGCCAAGACGTCAGCCAGGGATACGGCCTGCATGTTTTTGATATAGCAAAACAAAAATACAACGGGGAACTGTGCCGCGCGCTTTGCATCAGCCAGGAGAAGCTTCCTGAAATACATAAATGCCATGACGTAGTCGGCAGAGTTACGGCGGAAGCCGCGGCCCTGACCGGCCTGTGCGAAGGGACTCCGGTTGTGGCCGGCGGCCTGGATGCGGCCTGCGGGACATTGGGCGCGGGGGTTTACCGGCCCGGTCAAGCGCAGGAGCAGGGGGGCCAAGCGGGCGGAATGAGCATTTGCCTGGAACGCCCCGTGGGAAACAAGGCGCTGATTTTAAGCCCGCACGTTGTACCGGGCCTGTGGCTTTTGCAGGGCGGAACGGTCGGCGGGGGTGCAGGCCTGCGCTGGCTGGCAAAAGAACTGGGTTCGCCGGAACTGCTTCGTTCCCGAGAAACGGGCGAAAGCCAGCTGAAGCTGCTTGACGATCTGGCTTCCACTGTTCCGGCGGGAAGCGACGGAGTCATCTTTCTTCCGTATCTTTCCGGGGAACGTTCTCCCATTTGGGATGTGAATGCCAAAGGGCTTTTCTTTGGATTGACTTTCAGCAAGACACGGGCGCACTTTTTCCGTGCCCTGATGGAAGGCACGGCCTACGCCCTGAAACATAATCTGCAGACTGCAGAAAATGCGGCGGTGCGCGTGGACAGGCTGTATGCCGTAGGCGGTGCGGCAAACAGCAGCTTTTGGGCCCAGATGAAAGCCGATGTGACGGGAAAGAAAATCTGTGTGCCGGATTCTGACAACGCGGCTACACTCGGAGCGGCTATACTGGCAGGAATCGGCACCGGTGTTTACCCGGACTTTGATGCGGCAGTTAAGACGACGGTGAAGATCCGAAAAGAATATATTCCCAATGAACAAAACAATCTTCTCTATGAAAAGTTCTTTCAAATTTATTTGGACATTTATAAACAACTGAAATCGACCATGAAAAAGCATGCGGAGATTTTACGCAGTATGGATAAGGTGGTTGTAAAATGAAAGCAGCAGTATTGCATGGCGTGGAAGATTTGCGCTATGAAGAAATCAAAACCCCGAAAGCCGGCAAAGGGGAAGTCGTCATCCATGTAAAGGCGACGGGAATCTGCGGATCGGACATTCCCCGGGTCAACGGTACGGCGGCGCATTATTACCCGATTGTTTTAGGGCATGAATTTTCCGGCATTGTGTCGGAAGTGGGCGAGGGTGTCACCAATGTTAAAGAAGGAGACCGTGTTACCGCAGCGCCGCTGATTCCGTGCAGGGTCTGCGACGACTGTCAAAAGGGAAATTTCTCCCTGTGCAAACATTACAAATTTATCGGTTCAAGTCTGTTCGGCAGCTTTGCCGATTACGTCAAAGCCCCGGCGAGCAATGTTGTGAAGTTTGGGGAAAGCGTAAGTTTTGTTCAGGGTGCTTTCTTTGAACCTGCAACCGTGGCGCTGCACGGAATCAAGTGCGCGGAGTATCACGGCGGAGAAACCGTTGCAATCCTCGGCGGCGGAACGGTGGGGCTTTTTACCATGCAGTGGGCAAAGGCACTGGGAGCAAAGAAAATCGCGGTTTTTGATATCAGTGACGTGCGCCTGGAATTGGCGAAACGGCTGGGCGCGGATGAATGCTTCAATACCACATCCCCTGACTTTTTGCAGAAAGCCATGGATTTAACCGGCGGAAAAGGCTTTGGTTTTGTTTTTGAAACAGCGGGGCAAAACGCAACCATGAATATGGCGTTTGATCTTGCGGCAAACAAAGCAAGCGTATGTTTCATCGGTACTTCCAGCAAAGACCTGAAATTTAGCTGGAAACAGTTTGAAAAGATGAACCGCAAGGAGTTTCGCCTGACCGGCTCCTGGATGTCGTACAGCGCTCCGTTCCCGGGCAATGAGTGGACGATGGCCGCCGAATATTTTTCAAACGGACGGCTGAAGTTCGATGAGGCGCTTGTTTACAAAAAATTTGACATGAAAGACGCTGCCGACGCGTTTCGGCTCTTTAAAATACCCGGAGAAGTGAAGGGCAAGCTGATGCTTGTGAACCGGGACTGAAAATCAGAGAGGAATATTGTTTATGAGAAAGTTTAAAATGGACGCTGACGCTGTTGACCTCTCCAGACTGCCTATGAAGACGCTGAATACGGGCGCGAAACTGCCGGGCGTAGGGATTGGTACCTTTGGTTCCGACCATTTTGCGCTTGAAGATATTGCAAACGCAGTGCGCGGTGCGCTCCGAGTCGGCTACCGCTTTATTGACTGCGCCGCCTGCTATGGGGACGAACCGCTGATCGGTGACGTTCTGCATGAGGCGATAGAAGGCGGGCTGCCGCGGGAAGAACTTTTCATTATGTCGAAGGCTTGGAACGATAAACATCAGCCCGAGGATATTATCGCGTCCTGCAAAAAATCACTGAAAGATTTGCAGCTCAATTATCTTGACGGTTATCTTGTCCACTGGCCGTTTCCAAATTATCATCCTCAGGAGTGCGACGGCGGTTCCCGCAGCCCGGATGCGCATCCGTATCTGCACGAAGAATTTATGAAAACATGGCGCGCGATGGAAGCACTGGTTGACATGGGCCTTGTCCGCCATATCGGGACATCCAACGTTACCGTCCCGAAACTGAAACTGATTCTGCGCGACGCGAGGATTCAGCCGTCGATTAATGAGATGGAGCTGCATCCGTGCTTTCAGCAGGGCGAACTGTATCAGTACTGCGTCGATCAAAATATTCAGCCGGTGGGCTTTTGCCCGATCGGTTCGCCGAACCGCCCGGAACGCGACACAATGGAAAGCGATCTTTCCGACATTGATCAGCCTGTTGTCAAAAAGATTGCCGCTGCGCACGGTGTGCATCCTGCCGTCATCTGCATTAAATGGGCCGTTGCACGCGGCCAGGTTCCAATTCCATTTTCCATAAAGCGGGATCAGTACCTCAGTAATCTGAAATGTGCGACGGAAGATCCCTTGACATTTGAAGAGGTAGAAGCGCTGAAGAGCGTTGACAGAAACTGCCGTCTGATCAAAGGCCAGGTCTTTCTGTGGCCAGGAGCCGATACGTGGCTCGATTTGTGGGATGTGGACGGTACAATTCCCGGCTGGAACGGATACGAAAAAAAGTAAGGAGATTGAACTATGCTGCAAGGAATTCCATCCGTTTTGTCCCCGGAGCTTTTAAAAGCGCTGGATGAAATGGGCCACACGGATGAATTAACAATCGGAGATGGGAATTTCCCGGGATATACATACGGAAAGAAAGTAATTCGGCTGGACGGCCACGGGGTTCCGGAGGTTTTGGATGCCATCCTTCAGCTTTTTCCGCTGGACAGTTATGTGGAGCATCCCGTTACGCTGATGAAGGTTGCTGCCGGGGATGATGTGGAGACTCCGATTTGGGATGAATACAAAAAAATCGTTGCGAAACATGATAAACGCGGTTCAGATTGCTTTGAGCAGATTGATAAATGGGATTTCTACAGAAGAACTCAGGAAAAATCCTCAGTTGTGATCATGACGGGGGAATCCGCACTTTACGCCAATATTATATTGAGAAAAGGCGTCGTTAAAAATAATAGCTGATTTTCTTTTGATATCCAGCGAGCTGTATTGCCGTCGTTTCATGCAGCCCGCCGGAGGTCTATCAGATGTAAATCAGCGAAAAGTTCTTAGAAAGGGAGTCGGTGTCATTGAAAAAGCAGGGCTTGAATCCGTATCTTCCGTCGTGGGAATATGTCCCGGACGGGGAACCTTATGTCTTTGACGGCAGGGTCTATGTTTATGGTTCGCACGATCGGTTTAACGGATATGTGTATTGCCAGAATGATTATGTGTGCTGGTCGGCACCCGCTGACGATTTAAGCGGCTGGCGGTATGAGGGTGTAATTTACAGGAAAACAGACGATCCGCTGAATCCGGATGGCCGCATGTGCCTTTACGCACCGGATGTTACGGTCGGTCCGGACGGCAGGTATTATCTGTATTATGTCCTGGATAAGGTTTCTGTGGTATCGGCAGCCGTATGTGATACTCCGGCGGGAAAGTATCAGTTTTATGGTTATGTGCATTATCCTGACGGAACAAGGCTCGGCGAAAAAAAGGGCGATCAGCCCCAGTTCGATCCGGGTGTCTTAACGGAGGGAAAACGGACCTATTTATACACCGGCTTTTGCGGGTTTGGCGACAAATCGAGAAAGGGCGCCATGGCGACCGTCCTTGGGCCGGATATGCTTACGGTCCTGGAGAGCCCGGTAATTATTGCTCCGGGGCAGGTTTACGGCAAAGGAAGCGGATTTGAAGGGCATGAGTTTTTTGAAGCCTCTTCAATCAGAAAACGCGGAGACACCTATTATTTCATTTACTCTTCGGCTGTCATGCACGAGCTTTGCTATGCCACAAGCAAGTCACCGACGCAGGGGTTTCAGTACGGCGGGGTCCTTGTGAGCAATAACGATCTCCATATTGATTCTTATAAGCCTGCTGAGAAACCAATGTATTACGGCGGGAACAATCACGGCAGCATGGTTGAAATTAACGGAAAATGGTATGTTTTCTATCACCGACATACCAACGGGACAAATTACAGCAGGCAGGGATGCGCCGAGCAGATTGAGTTTTTGGACAGCGGCATGATCCCGCAGGCTGAAATGACTTCCTGCGGCCTGAATGGGGGCCCGCTTGATGGATTCGGCGAATATCCGGCGTACCTGGCATGTAATCTGTTCTGCAAAGACGAATCAGCCTACACGGATTCTACGGGAGCGTGGATGGATCATCAGTTCCCAAAGATTACACAAGACGGAAAAGACGGCGATCAGGAAATCGGATATATTGCAAACATGAAAGAATCCGCCACGGCCGGCTTCAAATATTTTAACTGCAAAGGAATTCAAAAGGTCACCATCAAAGTTCGCGGTTACTGCCACGGATATTTCAAAGTAAAAACATCTTGGAATGGTCCTGCACTTGGAAAAATAGCAGTCGGGTACACAAATGTCTGGACCGATTATTCCGCGGATATTGCAATCCCAGACGGCGTGCAGGCTTTGTATTTTTCGTATGAAGGTGAAGGAAGCCCAAGTTTTGCATCTTTTAAACTGGAATAAACATCTGCCGCCGCCGGGTTATAACCATGCGGCGGCTTTATTGTAGTACGAAAACTCCCGGCTGTGCCGGGAGTTCAAAAAAGCTTTAGCGGTGACCAAAAATGCGGGCTAAACCTTACCCCACAATCCTTGCGTTTTGGTTTCAAAGCTAAAATAGGTGTCTTCCATGAAACGAGAAGGGCTTTGGCAGGGAAGGGGCGCAGCCCCCTCCCGTATTGATCCCCTTCCGCACCGAAATGCGTTCGATTTTTACCTTGCCTTGTGTGCGGGAGGGGGCAGGGGATGAGAAGGATCGTTGCAAGCGAAAGAAAGCCCCGAGCGCCTTGAGGCGCTGCCAGTAAGACAGGGCTTTGCCCGCATATGAAGAACCCCCGGCTATGCCGGGGGGTGACTATTCTTCCGATTGAAAATCTCCGGCCATATCGGAAAAAACAAAAGGAAGGTTGTACATGGAACAGGTCAATCTGTATTCAACGATTTTTCATGATCAGATACAACAGCGGGAATATGCGACCGGATTGATTCCCGATGTCAGAGCGGTGGAAAATCATGTTGTCAACCTTTATCCGCAGAAGCGGTATCAGACCTTTGAAGGCTTTGGCGCGGCGCTGACAGAGTCGGCCGGTTACACGCTTTCACGCATGAGCGAAGAAAAGCGCCGGGAAGTGCTGGAGGCCTGCTACGGAAAGAGCGGCCTCGGCTATACGCTCGGGCGAGTGCCGATGGACAGCTGTGATTTTTCGCTGGGCAATTACTGCGCCGTTCAGCCGGCGGAAACCTCCGGATTTGGGGACTTTTCGCTGAAGCGGGACGCGCAATATATTCAGCCGCTGCTTCGCGAGGCTCTGCAAACAGCCGGAAAACCTCTCAAGTTGCTGATGTCGCCGTGGAGTCCGCCGGGATTCATGAAAGACACCGGCATGCGCAACGGCGGCGGTCATCTGAAAAAAGAATGCTACCAGGCTTACGCGGACTATATCGTCAAGTATCTTCTGGAATACGGAAAGCTGGGATTTCACATCGGTATGCTGACGGTCCAGAATGAACCGCTGGCCGTGCAGCTTTGGGATTCCTGTGAATATACCGCAGGAGAAGAGAAAGAATTTTTGAAAAACCACCTGTATCCGACGCTGCAGAAGAACGGTCTGGGCGGCGTGGA
>ENA-UOOK01000551-UOOK01000551.1-fermentation-metagenome-genome-assembly--contig:-NODE-551-length-49898-cov-4.476235_pt1 | contig 49898 bp, 33 predicted proteins | sample MGYA00245777_ERZ724023 | MGnify/ENA primary metagenome ERZ724023 (study PRJEB28704, sample SAMN03018312) | fermentation metagenome | biome: anthropogenic terrestrial biome; feature: soil; material...
TATTTCATTTTGATTCCAATAGTTTACTGATTAATTATATAATCGCTTTTTATTATAATTTATTTCTTTAAAATTAAAACAATTATTTTAAATAATTTCATAGATTCTTTTACCTCTCAATAATAAATTTTATAGAAAAAGAATTATTGTTGGTTTGGAAGTTTATTAAATAAACTCCGTTAGGAACTGAATTTAAAGGGAGCAAATATGAAGATTCTCCATTTCTAAAATTATTAAGATTATTATTAGAAAATACTTCTCTACCGTTAATATCTAAAATTTTGTAATTGCTTAGATAAGTATTTTTATCAAATCCAGAGAGGAAGATTTTATTTGTTTCACTAACATATTTTGCTGAAAATGGAGAATTATTTTCAATTACTTCTGATTTAAATAATAAATCAGAATTATATATAGTTAAGTATATATCCTGAGAAGCAACATATTTTTTATCTTTACTAATTTTACATAATGGAAAAGTTAATAGATTATCTGTAAAATTATTTTTCTTATTGGAAAATATAGTTTTAATGTCATACGAATACATATCGTAAATTTTGAAGATTCTATGCTTTCTCTCTCCTAATTTATTATAGTAATACCCATCCTGCAAAATAATATTTTCATCTTCTAGATAATTCAATGTAGGATTATTTTCTAAAATATTATAATCATTTATAGCCTTTGATGGATATTTTATAACGTTAACGAAAAAATCCGCGCTATCTTTAGAATTTGGATTATAATCTATATTTGCAAATCCATGAGCATTGTATACTAAGTCACCTCCGTAAGGATTATACATAGATTTTGTTGTTATACAATATAGTTTGTCATATTTTTTTGAAAATTGATACATTCCAAGATAATCAGGATAATCTATAGTATATTTTATTTCATTCTCATACAATGAAAAGCATAATTTTTGCTCTAAATTTATTACATAGTTCCCCAAACCGCGAAGAAAAATGCCTCTTGTATAAAGATACTTTTTACGATTAGTATTATCATATACGAATTTAACAAATATTAAATATTTACTATCTCTACTAAAAGTATAATGTCTAGCCTGGATAAATTTTCGGTAAGCTGTGTCAATACCACCGCCCCAAAAATAACGCTTGATTTTTAAGTAGTCAGTAAAGCTTTTGCTATACTCAACCGTCCAATCTTTTGTATTATATACAAATATTTTGAAATTATGCTTCTGTTCACACATAAAAGTATCGTTATCAGCAATAGCTAATTTCGATGCATCGGGCGAATATTCATAGGCATAAGTGATAGGAAAATCAAATTTGATAGTATCTTTGATAGTCCAAGTGTTTAAATGTCTTCTTATTAAGAAGTTCTTTACAGCAGTCGTAAGATATAAGCCATCAGGCGTAAATCTTGCGATACTTTCTCCATTAAATTTAACAACTTCTTTGCCATTGGCAGATTCATAAATATGAGTGCAAGTATCATTATAGAACATTACATATTTTGAATCAGGCGAAAAATACAATCCTGAAGCATATCCAACTTCTTTTTGCCAAATAAATGGCAAAGTAGAATCTTCTTGCGCTGTAGCACTCACAGCTAAGAGCAAAAATATTGCATAGATTATAGACATCATAGTCTTTGTTTTAGAGCTTTTCATAAAAAACTCACTTTCTTTTTAATTTATAATATTGGGGGTTTGTCCCCATGATACTTATTTCATTTTGATTCCAATAGTTTACTGATTAATTATATAATCGCTTTTTATTACAATTTATTTCGTTAAAATTAAAACAATAATTTTTAAATAAAGAAAGAATTTAATATTAAGACACATCAATTATAAATTTTGTTACTGATTAATTAAATTGTTTGTTTTTCATATAGCAAAAATATATTATTATTCATTAGAATTTTGTAATTTTGAGGTGAATATTTAAACAATATATATAATTATATTGAATTTAATTCATATTGCTTTATAGCTAATTGAGGAAATAAAAAATTAATATTTATTATTTTATGACTTTTATAATTTTTATTATATCCTATTTAATTGGAGCTCTGCCATTAAGTTATTTTATTGTTAAAATTATATCAGGTAAAGATATTACAAGTGAGGGTTCTGGCAATGTCGGTACTCTTAATGCTTATTTAGTAACAAAGAATAAAATCATAGGGATATCAATATTATTATTTGACGTATTGAAAGCTATTTTTGCGCTGTGGATAATAAAATCAATATTCGGCATTACTTTCCAACATATTACCGTAGCAAGCATAGGAGTATTGATTGGTCATAAATTTAATATTTTTCTTAAATTTAAAGGTGGTATAGGGTTAGCATCAGCTTTAGGATTAGTACTGATGATTAATTATTTGCCACTATTGATTTGGGGAATTGTGTGGGTAATAGGCAAAATAATTACAAAAAATATGGATAAATCGATAATATCTGCGAGTATATTTAGTATTATATTAATTTGGATAATGCCAGAAAGTTATTTGAATATTTTCAATTCTTGCATAATCTTAGAAATAAAGGAAATAAGAATATTAATTTCAATTATTAATATTTTGATTTTGTTAAGTCCAATATTTTATAAAGATAAGACCAAAAATTAATTACTCCTATTAAATACATATAAATCGATATATTTATCAATTTCCGAATTAATGTCTTTGTTGCTTAATTTTAATAGACTTAAATCTAAATTAATAGGAGTGCCGAAATATAATTTAATCCAATTTACAATGCGGTAGATAAGATTTTATTATTCATTTATTATTTCCCCTATTTAATAAACTTAAAGCTTTGAGTTGAATTATTTTCAAATTCTACAGAAATTAAATATAAACCAGTTTGCAAATTGCTAATATCTATAATAACTTGGTTATCAATTGTATTAAATTCATTCGTTATTGAAAATATTTCTTTTCCAGAATAATTATAAAATATAATATTTTTAGGTAAAGAATTATCTAAAGGAATATAAGCATTTTTGTTGTCAGATTTTAACGTTGGTAGAGCAGTTCTATTTTCATTTACTGACACTTTAGGATTTAAGTTATAAACCTGAAGACGGCTACCATTAATGCAAAAAAGAATTGTTGCATTTCTGTCAATATGCATATCTAAATTTAGAAAATCATCTATGATTGGCATAATTTTTTTTATCTTATTATCATCTAAACTGAAGTAGTTATATTTTAGACTATCTCCTCCTAGGTATAATAAAGATGGATAAAAAAAGTGATTTGGATTATTATCATAATTAGAACTCAATTTTAAGTTATATCCATTTCTAGGAAAAGTAATTAGATTAATATCGCATTTGTTAACTACTTGTAATGAATTCATATCAATGACTTCTACGAAATCTACTAATTCTCTAAATATGTATTTACCATTTGGAGAAAAATATATAATATTATTTCCAGAATTATAAATTTCCTTATAGTTAACTTTATCAATTATTTTAAAGTTATTTTTAGTATCAATAGTAATTATGAAGTCTGAATGAAAAGAAGATGTTCCACCAAAGCCAAAATTAGCATTCAAGCCATATTCAAAGAATTCTAATTTGTAATTTATAGAATCTTCGTAGGAATCCAAGTTAGTACTTAAATCTATTTTTAATATGCAAAACCCTTCAACAATTTTATTACTTGGATCCCATGGTGTTCCGAGAGGATTTCTGGTCTTGTAGATTAAACGAAAATCATTGTCAGATATAGGATATAGTCCAATAAGATTTCTAATATAATATTTATTATTATTTATATCAGAGTATAGGACACCATCATTTCCAGAATATATCCTTGTTTTTCTCTCGATTTCAAGTGTGTTACTATTTATTTTGAGTAATTCAGTATAACTTTTTTCTGTGTTTTGAGTAATTTTTAATGGGGCATATATAGTTTTCAAATCGTCTGATATAGAAAACATATCAATTTGCCCATTGGGGAATTTTTTGCTTTTAGCTATTAAATTTCCAGTTTTCAATTCTCTTAAATATATCTCACCATCAGCGAAATATATTATTTGCTCATCATTTTTAATGATTTTAATACCACCAACAATATTATATTTTGTAGTATCTTCCCACGCAAGTTTAGGATTCCATAGATATTCTTCTTGTGCTGTAGCGCTCACAGCAAAGAGCAAAAATATTGCACAGATAATTGACAGCACAGTCTTTGTTTTTGAGCTTATCATAAAAAACTCACTTTCATTAATAATTATAAAGTTGGGGTTTGTAACCTTGCTTTTTATTTCATTTTGATTTAAAAAGTCAACTTATTAATTATATGATCGCTTTATATTACAATTTATTTCATTAATTCTTAACTTTTATTTATTAATGTAAGAAATATTATATAAAGACGCTTCAATTATAAAAATTTGTTACTTAAACTTAAATTATTTTGTGGTCAATATTACAAAAATGTATTATATCTTTAGGATCAGTACTGATGATTAATTATTTGCCAATATTGATTTGGGGCATTGTGTGGGTAATAGGGAAAATAATTACAAAAAATATGGAAAAGATAATATCAAAAATTAATTACTCCTATTAAAAACATATAAATCGATATATTTATCAATTTCCGAATTAATGTCTTTGTTGTTTAAATTTAACAGACTTAAATCTAAATTAATAGGAGTGCCAAAATATTTAGATAATTCTTCATCATAATGCTGATTTCTTGAATTTGTAAATTTGTCATATTTGTTTGGTTCATACACATAGATAAGCAAAAATGATGTTTTATGAATAGGTTTTATTTCTATACCTGAAATTTCTTGCCAAGGAATATTTACTTCCTTTTTATTATCATATTTTATCTTTACTCCATCAGAAGAAAAATATAATCCACAGTCTTTTTTAAATAAATCTGTAATTAATTTTGTTAATACAATTATTGCGCAGATAATTAGAAATATTATTGCAATTGTATTTCCAATATTTCCAAATAAACTCTCATTTCGTACTACATAAACATAAAAAATAAGAGCAAGGAGACAAATCGAGACTATTAATAAAATATAAGTCTGGTTTTTGTTAAATGGTATAAATAATTGGTTTTGCATTTGTTTAGTATTTAGAATTAAAAAAGATAAATGCTTTGATAATTAATAAAAATAGGGAATAAAGTATTGATTTATTCCCTATTTAAAAATTTATGGCACATAAAATATTTTGTTTTTTTTTTACTTCTAACCTAATATTTCTAATTCCATAGGAGCAGTGGTAATATGCTTACCGCCATTTTTAGTAACGATAATGTTATCTTCTACTCTCATTCCATATTTTCCTGGTAAATATACACCGGGTTCCAAAGCTAATACACAATTTTCTGGGGCAATTTGATCGTTTAGTCTATATGAAATTATAGGAGCTTCGTGAGCTACTAATCCAATCCCATGTCCTAAAGAATGCTGGAAATTATCTCCAAAACCAGCTTTTGCAATAATATCACGAGCGAAAGCATCTAATTTTTTTCCATTTATACCAGCAGACGCATTTGCAATTGCAGTTTCTTTTGCTTCTACTAATAATTTATATAAATCTTTTTGTTCTTGTGTAGCTGAGCCTATAGCAAATGTACGAGACAAATCAGAAATAAAGCCATTAATAATACATCCAAAATCGATTAAGACAATATCACCTTTTTGGATTTTTTTATTGCTTGGCGAACCATGTACCAATGCACCCCTTTCGCCACTCACCATAATAACATCAAAAGCATCACCTTCTGAACCTAATTTTTTACCTTGATAAGTAATTTCAGCAGCAATATCTTTCTCGCTTACTCCGGGCTTAAGCATAGGTTTAATAATTTCAATTACTTTTTCAGCAGTTCTACAAGATAAAATTATATTATCAATTTCTTCTGGAGATTTTGCTATAGTAAATCTTTCGACAGGTTTATTTGCTGGTTTCAGTTTAATAGGTTTAATAATATTTCTAATGCTTACTACATCAGAGTAAGACATTTTGTCTGATTCGAAAGCAATTGTTTTAATGTTTTTGAGAATTTGATTTGAGCTTACTAGACCCCATGGGTCACGAGAAATATGAATGCTCATATTAGGCAATTGAAATAGTTCAATTTTTACTTGCTCTTCGTATCTATCATCAGTAATGAAATGAATAGCATCTGAAGTAATAAATAATGTAGCAGCTGATCCAGAGAAATTAGTTAAATATCTAATATTTGGTAAATGTGTGATTACTATTGCATCAGTTTTCAACACATCTTCCATATTATATTTGACTTGTTGTAATCTATATTCTATTTTTTCTGGCATTTTGGGTCTGTTATATTCCATTTTCTACTTAATTATATGTTGTTAAATAAATTGATTAAATGATTAATTATAAATTATTGTTTCCCAAAGTAATTTGATGATTCCTTTGTAATCTGTACATCGTGAGGATGAGACTCGCGTAGCCCTGCCGATGTAATTTGAACAAATTGTGCATTTGATTTAAAATCTTCTATTGATTTGCAACCGCAATATCCCATTGCTGATCGCAATCCACCTTGAATTTGATAAACTGTATCGTGGACACTTCCTTTGAATGGAACTCTACCCTCAATACCTTCTGGTACTAATTTAGATATTTCGTCTTCCATATCTTGAAAATATCTATCAGCAGAACCTTGCATCATAGCAGCAGTCGAACCCATTCCTCTATATACTTTGTATGCTCTTCCTTCGAATAGCATTTTATCGCCTGGGCTTTCTTCATGCCCAGCAAATAGAGAGCCAATCATAACTGTATCTGCACCTGCAGCAATTGCTTTAGCTACATCGCCGGTTTGCTTAATTCCTCCATCAGCAATAATTGGTATATTATGTTTTGATGCCACTTCTGCTACATTTATTACAGCCGATAATTGTGGCACTCCTACTCCAGCAATAATTCTTGTAGTGCAAATAGACCCCGGACCAATACCAACTTTAAGTCCATCAGCTCCGGCATCAATTAGCATTTCAGCGGCTTCTCCTGTAGCAATGTTTCCAGCAATTACAGGCAAGAAAGAATATTTGTTTTTAAGATTTTTAAGCATTTTTATTACATTAATACTATGAGCGTGAGCTGTATCGAGAAATACAATATCCACTCCTGCTTCTACTAATGCAGTAGCTCTATCAACAGTATCAATAGAAATACCTAAAGCAGCTCCGACTATCAGCCTTCCTGCTATATCTTTAGCAGAATTAGGATGATTTTTCTTCTTTTGTATATCTTTAAAAGTGATAAGCCCGCGAAGAATATAATCGTCATCTACTACTGGTAACTTTTCTATTCTATATTTTTGCAACAATTTTTCAGCATCTTCAAGTGTCGTACCAAGTGGAGCCGTAAAGAGTTTATCTTTGGTCATTATTTCGTTAATTAGTAGATTTGGGTCAGGGTTAAAACGTAAATCTCTATTTGTAATAATACCAATTAGCTTTCTTTTATCATCGATAATAGGAATGCCTGAAATATGAAATTTATTCATAAGTTCAATAGCATCTTTTACATGCTTATCACCAGTGAGAGTAATTGGTTTCATAATCATACCGCTCTCACTTCTTTTTACTCTATCTACTTGAGATGCTTGCTTTTCGATACTCATATTTTTATGAATTACGCCGATACCACCTTCTCTTGCCATTGAAATAGCCATCGATGCCTCAGTTACAGTATCCATAGCAGCGCTCACGAGAGGACAATTTAAAGCTATGTTTTTAGTAAGTTGAGTTCTTAATTTCACTTCTCGTGGAAGTATTTCGGAATATCTTGGGACGAGCAATACATCGTCATATGTGATTCCTGTGCCAATAATTTTAGAATGTTTCATTATATATATTAGTTAAATCTATTAATTGCAATATAAACTTTGTATAAAAATCCAATATTCTAAAATACAAATTTTTAGTGATTCAATTGTTATAAATCAAAAATGAAATTGATAATGTAATAAATATTTATTCCAAATAAAAAGAAAAATAAAATTGAATGTTGAAATAATATTTATGGAATTTTAAAATGATTATAATAGTATAATTTTGCCAAGATTAGCATTAATATTAAAGATTTAATTAAATAAAGTATGGAATATTTAACAGTTCCATATTCACTATAAATCTTCATATTGCAATAAAAGAAATTTTTTCTTCATAATTTCGTATTTTATGCTTAAATTTGTTAATCAAAAAGTATTATTAAAATAATCAATTAATTTAAACTTCTAAAACAACAATGGCAAATTTAAAATATAAAAGAATCCTCTTAAAACTAAGTGGAGAAGCTCTAATGGGCAATAATCAATTCGGTATTGACCCAAATACACTTAATTCATTCACTGACCAAATAAAGGAAGCTCATGAATTGGGTGTGGAAATCGGTATTGTAATTGGAGGCGGAAACATTTTTCGCGGAATGCAAAGTGATGCTACAGGCATAGATAAAGTCTCAGGTGACCACATGGGAATGCTTGCTACTGTAATAAATAGTGTTGCTTTCCAAAGTGCATTGGAGCAAAAGGGAGTTGATACTCGCTTGCAGACTGCCATTAAAATGGAGCAAATTGCCGAACCATTTATTCGCAGACGCGCGATTAGACATTTAGAAAAAAAGAGAATTGTGCTATTTGCTGCTGGTACAGGAAGCCCATATTTCACTACAGATACCGCTGCTGTGCTTCGTGCGATAGAAATTGAAGCAGATGTTGTGCTTAAGGGAACAAGGGTAGACGGCATATATAATTCTGACCCAGAGAAATTCAAAGATGCAGTGAAATTTGAAAAAGTTACCTTCCAAGAAGTGCTTGAAAAGAATTTAAGAGTAATGGATCAAACTGCATTTGCTCTTTGTAAGGAAAATAAATTACCAATTATAGTGTTTAATTTTAATGAAAATGGAAACTTGAAAAAATTACTTGAAGGTACTACTTTAGGTACTTCAGTAATTTTATAAGTAATTTGATTATCAATAGAATAAATAGTTAAATAATAATAAATAAAAGGAATGAATAATGGAATACAAAGAAATTATTACTAGCACCAAAGAATTAATGGCAAAAGCTGTAGAATTCTCAAAAAATCAAATTTCTAAAGTTAGAACAGGTCGTGCTACGGCATCATTAGTAGATGGACTAAAGGCAGATTACTATGGTAGCCCTACTCCAATTAGCCAAATGGCAAACATATCTACTCCAGATGCTCGCACAATTGTGATTCAACCATTTGATAAATCAAATTTGAAAGAAATTGAGAAATCTATTCAAGCAGCTGATTTAGGTTTTAATCCGCAAAATGACGGTACTATTATTAGAATTCCAGTGCCACCTCTCACAGAGGAAAGACGCAAAGAATATGTGAAATTAGCTAAAAAATACAGCGAAGAAGGCAAAGTAGCTGTTAGGAATGTAAGACGTGACCAAATTGAAGTTTTACGTAAAAATGAAAAAGACAAAAAAATCACAGAAGACGATAAAAAACGTGGCGAAGAAGAAATTCAAAAAATAACAGACCAACATATAAAATTTATCGACGAAGCAACCGCTGCTAAAGAAAAGGAATTAATGGATTAATTAAAAGATTTTTAAAGAAATAGCATTTACATAATATTTCTGTAAGTCTCTAAATATCCGCTTGTTAGACGAAGTCTGAGGATGCGGATATTTTTTTATTATTTTTTCATTTTGGTAATGTGGAAAAAAAATATTATTTTTGTACTCTTTTTAGTAAATTTTTAATAGATAGGAGTAGTTTAAGTGGAAACTACAGCAAAGATAACAAAATCACTTCGCAAAGAAGACGTAACACGTTCTTGGTTTGTAGTCGATGCAGCTGATAAAACGGTAGGTAGGCTTAGCACTCAAGTAGCAATTTTGCTACGTGGTAAGCACAAACCTAACTTCACTCCTCACGTAGATAATGGCGACTATGTCATTATTATTAATGCAGAGAAAATTAAATTTCAAGGCAAACGTGCGGAACAAGTAGAATATTTCCGTCATTCAATGTATCCCGGCAATGCTAAGATCGAATCTTTTAAAGATGTGATCCAAAGAAAGCCTGCTTTCGTCATTGAGCATGCAGTTAAAGGTATGTTGCCAAAAACTAAACTTGGCAAACAAATGATAAAAAAACTTAAAATATACGCTGGTCCTGAGCATAATCATATTGCTCAACAACCAAAAGTATATGAATTACCAAATTAATTAACAGATTTTAAAACACGGAGTCCTTTAGATGAAATCTAATTCGGCAACCGGAAGAAGAAAAACTTCCGTAGCACAAGTAAGATTACTACCAGGAACTGGCAAGATTACAATCAATAACCGCGAATTCGAAGATTATTTTCCGATTGATTTTAATCGTATCACAGTAATGAAACCACTCGAAGTAACTAATAACGTTGGTAAATTCGATGTAAAAGTAACTGTACGTGGTGGTGGTATGACTGGCCAAACTGGTGCAATTCAGCTTGGAATAGCACGCGCTTTAGTAGAATTCGATGAAGAATTAAAATCTATTCTTCGCGAAAATCACACAATTACTCGCGATCCTCGTATGGTGGAACGTAAGAAATATGGTTTGAAAAAAGCTCGTAAACGCTTCCAATTCTCTAAACGTTAATCAAATATTATTCTTTATAGAATACTGCATATTTGAAATTAAGCGTTCATAGTAATTGGCTTATGTTCTTTTAAATAAAATAAAAAATCAATCGGATTAATATTAAAATATTATTCAATCTGATTGTACAATTAACTAATTTAATTACTTGCTTTTGGATTATTTGTGTGTGGCGGCAGAAAAATTTATCTGAACCGTTGAGCAAATAAGGAGATAAAAGCAAAAGACTAACACAAAGGAAAATATAATATGGCTCACTCATTAGAAATAGAGCAATTGTTAGAATCCGGAGCGCATTTTGGTCATCTCACAAGAAGATGGAATCCAAAAATGAGCAATTTCATTTTTATGGAGCGCAATGGCATTCATATAATAGATTTAAGAAAAACTCAAGTACTAGTTGATATAGCTAAAGATGCTATTTATAATGTAGCTAGTCAAGGGAAAACAGTCCTATTTGTAGGCACTAAACCACAAGCAAAAGAAATTATTGAAGAAAAAGCAAAATATTGTAGCCAAAACTACGTAAGCGAAAGATGGCTTGGAGGTATGCTTACTAATTTCTCTACTATTAGAAAAAGTATCAAAAGATTGCAATCTATCGACAAAATGGAAGTAGATGGCACTTTTGAAGCTATTACTAAAAAAGAAAGATTACTCTTGTCAAGAGAACGCGATCGCCTGCGTAAAACATTTGGCGGTATCGAAGAAATGGGTCGCTTACCCGGCGCTATCTTCGTAGTAGATATTAAAAAAGAACATATTGCTATCAAAGAAGCAAAAATATTGGGAATCCCTGTAATTGCATTAGTTGATACTAATTGCGATCCTGAAATCGTTGATTTCCCTATTCCATCAAATGATGATTCATCTAAAACTATTGATTTAATTGCTGGTGTAATGGCAAATGCAATTAAAGAAGGTAATGAAATAGCTAAAATTCACAGAGCAGAAGGTGCTGCTGATTCTGAAAGAATGTCTAAGGAAAGTGATGGCGCTGATGAAGAAGGTAAACCTCATAAACGTCTTCGCGAAAGAAAAAGAACAACAACTAGCGGAAGAACACCTAGACCACCAAGGGATAATCGCCCAAGGAATGAAAATTTAGAAGCAAAAGACTTCGCTAAAGAGGAAAAAAAGGAAGCTCCTCAAAGTGAACCAGTTCCGCCTACTAATGACACGAATGAGGCTAACTAATAAAATAGTATCTATTTAAAATAAACCAGCCTAATATTGAAAAGGCTGGTTTTTTTAAAAAAAGGATTATTTTATAATTATAATTAAATGAAAAAATTAAAAAATAAATGGAGATAAAATAATGGCAGAAATTACTGCTCAAATGGTAAAGAACTTAAGAGATAAAACTGGTGCTGGAATGGCTGATTGCAAAAAAGCATTAGTCGAAGCAGAAGGCGATATCGAAAAAGCAATTGAAGTCCTACGTAAAAAAGGTGCAGCTTCTGCTGCTAAAAGAGCTGATAGAAATGCAAAAGAAGGAATCGTTAATGCTATCGTTAATGACTCAAAAAATATTGGCGTTATTTTAGAAATTAATTGCGAAACAGATTTCGTTGCAAAAAATGAAGAGTTCGTAGAATTTAGCAAAGCAGTTGCACAAGCTTACTTAAATAATGAAGCTGCTGATATTGAAGCACTTTTAAAAGTAAAAGTAGGAAATGATACTGTAAATGATTTGCAAAATGGTATTTTAGCTAAATTCTCTGAAAAAATTGAAATTCGCAGAATTATGAAAATCAAAACTTCTGGTTTCTTATCTGTTTATAATCACTTTGATAAGAAATTAGGCGTTTTAGCTGAAGCTAATATCGCTAACCCAGACGATAAAACTAAAACTGCTGTACATGATATAGCTCTTCAAATTGCTGCTATGAATCCAATTTCAGTAGATAGAAGCAATGTAACTCAAGATAAAATTGATAAAGAAATTGAAATTTATAAAGAATTAGCTATTAACGAAGGCAAAACACCTGAAATGGCTGAAAGAGTAGCTCAAGGTAAATTAAATAAATTCTTCCAAGAATCATGTTTATTAGAACAAGTGTTCGCTAAAGATAACACTAAAAAAGTAAATGAAGTATTAACTGAAGCTAATCCAGAATTGAAAATTGTTTCTTTCAAAAGATATGCTTTAGGCGAAGAAATATAATTTTTTTCAAATATATTCAATTAAATATATTAGGTTATATCTACAAGGTATAACCTAATTTTTTTTTCGGTTGAAGATTATATAATTATAAACTAAAGAATTACCAATATTAATATATTAAGAATTAGTTTATCTAATATTAATTAAAATAAGCGATGAAATACTTAATATTGTCCAAAGTAGAAAACCCATTAGAATTGGTTTTGCACCACTTTCTCTAATTTTTTGAAAATTTGTATTTAACCCAATAGCAACCATTGCTACGGTTATCATAAACTTGCCAGCAGCAGCAAAGAAACTAGTAAAATCAGCATTAAACACTCCTATAGTATTTAAAATTGACATTGCTAAAAATCCTAAAATAAAGAAAGGAAAATTTTTCCAAAGTTTATTATTCTTAGAGGTATCTTCAGCTATATTTTGATTTTTCTGTCTTCTTGATGTAATTATAGCGAAGATAAATGCAACTGGAATTATAAAAAGGGTTCGAGTGAGTTTTACTATTACGGCATAATTTCCAGAAATATCATTATATGAAAAAGCTGCAGCCACAACTGAGGAAGTGTCATTTACTGCAGTACCCGCCCATAATCCGAAATCATAATAATTCATTTGCATAAAATGCCCTAAGAAAGGGAAAATTAAAGCAGCTATTACATTAAATAAAAATATTACAGAAATGGAATATGCAATTTCTGAATCATCGGCATTAATTGCAGGACCAACGGCAGCTATTGCACTGCCACCGCATATAGCAGTCCCTGATGCAATTAATGAGGAGAGATTAAAGCCAATTTTTAATTTTTTATTAATCAGAATTGCACTTATAAAAGTGATTGATAGAGTAATTACCATTAATCCTAGGGAATTAAGTCCTGTACTAAAAACTTCATTAAAACTTAGTGAGCCACCGAGTATGATAATAGCCCATTGGAGAATTTTTTTTGATGTGAATTTAACACCTTTATTAGCACTTGAGGGCAATTTAAAAAAATTCCCAATTATTATTCCGATAATTATTCCAAAGACTGGACCTCCCACAATTGGAACTAAAGAACCCAGAAATTTAGCAATTATTCCAAAAATTACACAAATAAAAATACCAAAAAAAATATTTTTCATAAGAGAATTTTAAAAAGATAAGATATAATAATGCGTATATTTAATTATAAAAAGACGAATAAAAGTACGGTTTGATTTAGATAAAAATATTTTTTTAATTACTTAAAATTTTGTAAATTACGTTTCGTATAATGGAATAAGTGCATATTATAATTAATTCAACAATTTGTATTTCTATAATCGTAAAAATATTAAACTTAAAGAGCTAAAGAGCTATTCAGATCAAGAGCTTTATATCTTAGTAGGAGATAAAGTAAAGGATTCTGAACTTGCATTTTCTTTGCTTTATGAAAGGTTATCTCCGAAGGTATGGGCATATTGTCTTCGATTAACTGATAATGAAACAATAGCTAAAGATATACTCCAAGAGACTTTTATTGAATTTTATAATATCATTGATTCAGAAACAATAATAATGAATATCCAAACTAAATTATTCAATATATCTCGGAAAATATATTTAAGAATACTTAGGAAAAGACAAGATTTAATTTCTTTTGAAGAAGATATTCATTCATTTGTAATGCCAGAAGACAACGATGAATTACTTGATTTAATAAAAAAAGCACTAAAAAAGCTACCGGACGATTATAAAGAAATATTTATTCTGCGTGAATATAATTGCCTAAGTTATCAAGAAATTCAAGAAATTACCGGAGAAAGTTTATCCAACGTGAAAGTACGTATTCATCGAGCAAGAGCGAAAATTCGTACAATATTAAAAAATCATATAAAAGAAATGAAAGAATTAAACGTTGATATTAATGATTTTTGATTTATTAGTATTCTATGTTGTATTCAACATTTTAATTAACTAAAAATTAAATTTTTATATTTTCTGAAAGAGGAAATAATGAAAAAAGTAGATACAAATTCTCAAATATTCGATCCATCGAACGAAAATGCCTTTAGAGACATTTTGCAAAATGATACTCAGGCATTTACTCCTCCTGAAAGTGCCAAAAATGAAATTTTTAAAGCACTGAATTTCAATAGAAATCCTCTGTATAATACTGATAAAATCGGTTATTTCTCATTATTCAAATCTTTAAAGAAAGTAATTGTCCCAATTTCTGCTGGATTACTTATTTTCCTTGGGACATATTTTGTAATAAATTTGAATAAAGATTTTCTGCAATATGACCTTAATATAGAAGATATTGTCAATCAAAAGACCGATAAAGCTAATACTGAATTATCTAAATTAAATTTTGGAATTATAAGCTCGAATAAAGATAAAAATACTAAGAATTATCCAGTCTCATCTACTGTTAATTCAAAAGTAGATGAAAAGCAATCTAGTAAAAATCAAATATCTAAAAGTAATAAAAACAATTCAAATCTATTCAATAATCAAATTGAAGCAAATACAATAGCTGATAATATTGAGAAAAATCAGTTAATTACTGAAAATCTTAATTTTAGTAAAAATGATTTTTATATGCTTTCTAATTATAATACTTATAATAATTGGAGTGGATTTGAAAATAATCAAAGATTAAGTAATAATTCACAACCAAGCTTTGCTCAACAGAATCCATTTGTTTTTAACTCGAATTTTACAAAAAATAAATACTCATTCCAAATTATCTTTAAGGGAGTGCTTGGCACTACATTTAATCAAAATTATAATTTTGGAAGCGATTATTTAAATTCATTTTTAGCCGGAGCCTATACAACAATGGAATCTCTGGATAATTTCCAAATTGGAATATTATTCGGTAAAGAGCCTTTTGAGAAAAAATTCTTTAATAAAGAAGATAGAGATATTGTAGAATATAGTCTTAATCAAAGTGCTTTTTGGTTAGCAATAGCTGGTAAGTATTCCTTCCCAGAGGTTAACTTTTCAGTATTGAATATTAGACCATTTGCTGAAATTGCTATAGGTGCGGGCGAAGTTGGTCCTTTAGCTAGAGCAAGTGCCGGAGTAGAACAACAAATAATAGGTAATTTAGCAGCAAATATATCCGTTGATTTTGCTACAATGTTTTATAATAACCGCTATAATTGGTTTACTTCAAAGAAATTAGGCGTTTCTGCCGGTCTTAGCTATAATTTATAATTAATATAAATAATCCATTTAAAATAAAAATGCTCTTCAATTTTGTGAAGAGCATTTTTTTATATGTAAATTTAAAATTAATATTAATTTTCGCTATTTTCGTTTTCTTTTTCATTTTTAATTTCGAATGCAGCTTTGCATTTAGGGCAAATTAAATATTTTTCCCAATTAGCACCATATTTCCTATATTTTATTTCTAAGAATTTATTATGACAATTACTGCAAGTCTGCGGATATGGTTCGTTATTTGTGATATAATCACATTCTGGATAATTAGTACATCCCCAGAATTTTTTCCTTGATGATGGACTATATCTTTCAGTAAGGCTACCCTCCAAGCATTTTGGACATTTAATTCCAGGAGTAGTGATTTGCTTGATTCCTTTGCATTTAGGGAAATCTATGCAACCATAGAATTTTCCATATTTAGATTCTCTAATTAACATCTCTTTTCCACAAAGATCACATGTTATTCCTTCTGCGATTACCGGTTCAGCTTTTTGTTCGCTCTTGCCCTTAGGTAGAGATTTCGAATTTTTGCAATCAGGGAAATTAGAACATCCGAGGAATCTCCCTTTTCTGCTTACTTTGATTACCATTTCAGAGCCACATTTTTCGCAAATGATTTTTTCTACTGAATCACCTTTTAAGGCTTTGTCGAGAGTCTTCATAAATGGAGAATAGAAATTATTAATTGTATGAAGATAAGTCTCAGTACCTGCAGCTATAGAATCGAGATTATTCTCCATTTCTGCAGTAAATTTCACTTGGAATAAATATGGGAAATTATCAATTAAAACTTTATTTACATCAATTCCTAATTCTGTAGGATAAAAAGATTTATTTATTAATTCGCAGTATTCTCTTTCTAATAAAGTAGATATAACCATTACATAAGTGGAAGGTCTGCCAATACCTTTTTCATCAAGTTCTTTTATTAGAGATGCTTCAGTGTATCTTGGTTTTGATTTAGTTGATTTTTCTGAATATTCAGCTTGAGAGAATAATAATTTCATTCCTTCAGCTAAATATTTTGGTAATTTAATATTATAATCATTTTCTTCTTCGTTAGTTTGCTTATCTTCTATTATATCTTTATAGACAGCGAGAAAACCATCAAAAATTAATATAGAACCGCTCAAACGGAAGATAAATTCGCCTCCTCCAATATTTACAGTAGTTTGCTGACTAATGGATTGGCTCATTTGAGAAGCTAGAAATCTATTATAAATTAATTGATATAATTTAAGCTCTTCTTTTGTCAAATATTCCTTTAATTTATCAGGAGTATTACCTAGCGATGTAGGACGAATAGCCTCATGTCCATCTTGAACTTTCCCAGCCTTTGTTGTAAATTTATATGGTTTTGAGATTATATAATCTAAACCATATTTTTCCAAAATAAAATCTTTAGCAGAATTTTCAGCATCTGGGCTAATTCTAATTGAGTCGGTACGCATATAAGTAATTAAACCCGACGTACCTTCGCTACCAATTGAAACACCTTCATAGAGCTTTTGAGCAATAGCCATTGTCCTTTTATTTGAGAATCCAAGTCTCTTTGAGGCTTCTTGTTGCATGGAGCTTGTAGTGAAAGGTGGTTGAGGATTTCTTTTTACAGTTCTTTTTATAATATCATCAATCTGAAACTTTTCATTTTTTATCTTCTCGATTAATTCTTTTGCTTGTTCTTCAGATTGAATATAATGCGTATTTTTTAAGTTTTCAAGATCGTCGGCACTTCCTTCTGGATTTTTGATAGATTGATTGTCGAAAGCAACTAATCGAGCGTTTAAAAGTGCATTTTTAGTGTCAAGAAAGTCAGCAACGATGCTCCAATATTTAATTGGTTTGAAATTATTTATTTCTTCATCTCTTTCGCAAATTAATCTAAGAGCTACTGATTGCACTCTACCGGCAGAAAGAGATTTTGATGTTTTATTTAATAAAGCTCTAGATAAAAATGGAGATACTTTAAAACCAATTAATCTATCAAGGACTCTACGAGTCTGTTGGCTCATAAAAAGATCAAAATCTATATCTCGTGGCTCTGAAATACCTTTTTTAACACCATCTTTTGTGATTTCATTAAATAGGACTCGTTTTAAATTTGAATTTTCTTCTTTTAAAGTATCTGCGATGTGCCAAGCAATTGCTTCGCCTTCTCTATCAGGGTCAGTCGCAATCAATACTTCTTTAGCTGCTGAAGATTCTTTTTTTAATTCTTTAATTAGAGGTGCTTTCCCTCGCACAACGATATATCGAGGAGTAAAATCATTATCTATGTCGATGCCTAAATTATGTTTTTCTAAGTCTTTAATATGCCCTACAGATGCTATAACTTTATATTTAGAGCCTAAATAACCATTTATAGTTTTTGCCTTTGAAGGGGATTCTACAATTACTAAGGTTTTGTCGCCTTTTATTGCAGTTTTTTGAACCTTTGATTTAGTAGCTTTTTTTACTTTTGTTTCTTTTGTTTTATTATCTGTAGTTGAAATTTCTTTTTTTGCCATTTATTATAAGTTTCTTAATTGTTTCCGTTATATTAATTATTAAATTTTACTACACAATTTAATGTAGCAATTTCAAATATAGAAAACAAAAATAATAATTTATTTTATATTATCATACAAATATTTTTATAAAAAGTTTTTGATGAGTCTATAAATTAATAAAATATTAATTTAAAATTTTTGCATTTATGATATAAATTTTAATATTATTTCATAAATTTGCAGTATATTGATTTATTATAAATAATTGTGATTGTAAGTGATGGGCTTTTTTGATAAAATAAAGGAGAAAGTATCTGGCGTAACAGATTCTGTATCAGAAAAACTAAATAATGTAACTGATAGCACCAATAAAGCTATAGATAATGCTTTGCATAAAACAGTCGAAGCGCTAAAATTTGATAAACTCAAAAATGGGCTTAGCAAGACAAGGGATTCCTTTGTAGATAAAATTCAAGTTACTCTTGGAATAGGCAAAAAAGTCAATGATGATTTATTAGATGAGATTGAAGAGATTTTAATTACTTCTGATATAGGCGTCACTACAAGCGAGATTCTGATGGAAAGCATCAAAGATAGAGTAAGAAAAGAAAAGAAGGAAAAAGGAGAGGAAGTATTTGAAATTTTAAAAGAAGAAATTGAAAAATTATTAATTACATCACCTTCTGCTCAAAATGATGCAAATTATTCTATAAATGAAGAGAAAAAGCCACATGTAATTATGGTGATTGGTGTCAATGGTGTTGGCAAAACTACTACAATTGGTAAATTAGCATATAATTATAAGCAAACTGGGAAAAAAGTAATTATAGGAGCAGCTGATACTTTCCGCGCAGCTGCTAATGAGCAGTTAGAGATATGGGCAGAAAGAGCTGGAGTACAAATTGTACAACAATCTCAAGGTGCTGATCCTGCAGCAGTTACTTTTGATACACTTAGTTCTGCAAAATCAAAAAATGCTGATGTAGTAATAATTGATACTGCCGGAAGATTGCACAATAAGGGTAATTTAATGGCAGAATTAGAAAAAATGAGTAGGGTAATGAAAAAAGTCGTTCCTACAGCACCTGATGAAGTATTCCTTGTGCTTGATGCTACTACTGGTCAAAATGCTATTCAGCAAGCAAAGGAATTCCTCAAAGTAGCAAATATTACCGGTATAGTACTCACTAAGCTAGATGGTACTGCAAAAGGTGGTGTAGTAATTCCTATCGCTTGTGAATTACAAATCCCAGTACGTTATATAGGTGTAGGTGAGAAAATCGACGATTTGCAGGTATTTATTCCTAAGGATTTCGTTGACGCTCTATTTGGGAAAGTAGATAAGAATGACGAAACTATTGAAAGTAATTGATTTAGCATTACTAAAAAAATTTTATAATCAAAGTAATGATTAATCAAAATAATAATAACAATGATAATGATATTTTCGTATCAAAAATCTTTGTAGGAATCACATTATTTATTGCTGTTATTTTATTTTCTATAGCATTTTTTAATTACTCTAATATCCATTTTCGAGAATCAATTATCATTGATAAAAGTCAAGATAGTATTATCAATATCTTATATAACCCAGCTAATTTTTCGAAATGGAACCCATGGCAATATTATGATACTACAATAATATATCAGGTAGAGTTCCTCCCAAATCAAAAAATATCCAAATTATATTGGCATAGTCCCACTCATCCTCTCACCAAAGGACATCTTTTCATTGATAAAACCGAAAAATATAAATTAATTATAGATGCTGATTTAGCTGAACAAACTCACGGAACGATTGAATTCTCCACTTATCAGGATGAAAATGGGAGAACATTATTACAGTTTGATTATACGGCAGAGTATCCCCTAGACCCAATGAAGAGACTTTATGGTTTCGCAATGCAATTCTACTTCCCAAATGATATGAAGCAAGCATTAAAATTGCTTAAATCTAATATAGAATGAGAATTAACTATAAATCAAAGAATTGTCGTTAATTACTCTAATTAAAATAACAATACAAAATTTATAATTTCGTTTTTATTTCTTTTATAAAACATTAGAAATAAAACAATTATAAATATGGCTAAAGACGAAAATAATATAGTTGATGAAATAACACAAAGTGAATATAAATACGGATTTGAGAGTAAAATTGAAACAGAATTTTCAGAAAAAGGATTAAATGAAGATGTAATTAAGTATATTTCTTCAAAAAAAAATGAACCAGAATTTATGCTAAAATGGCGGCTCGAAGCCTATAATAAATGGCTTAAAATGAGCCACCCTAATTGGGCAAAACTCAATATACCTCCCATCGATTTCCAAGATATTTATTACTATGCAGCTCCAAAAACTAAAGACAATCCAAAGTCGCTCGACGAAATAGACCCAGAAATAAAAAGTACTTTCGATAAGCTCGGCATTCCCCTAGAGGAGCAAGCGAAATTATCAGGTGTAGCTGTCGATGCTGTAATGGATAGCGTGTCAGTTGCTACTACTTTTAAAGATCATTTAAATGAATTAGGAATTATATTTTGCTCAATGAGTGAAGCTATCAGAGAACATCCAGACTTAATTCAAAAGTATTTAGGTAGGGTAGTTCCAATGGCAGATAATTATTATGCAGCTCTCAATTCTGCAGTATTTAGTGATGGTTCATTTTGTTATATCCCTCCTAATACGCGATGTCCAGTGGAGTTGAGTACATATTTTAGAATAAATGCATCACAAACAGGACAATTCGAAAGAACTTTAATTGTATGCGATGAAAATAGTTACGTTAGCTATTTAGAGGGTTGCACAGCTCCAGCACGAGATGAAAATCAATTGCATGCAGCCGTTGTGGAATTAATAGCTCTGCAAGGTTCAGAAATTAAATATTCTACAGTTCAAAATTGGTATCCAGGCGATAAAGATGGAAATGGTGGAATATATAATTTCGTTACTAAGAGAGGACTATGCCAAGGTGATAATTCCAAGATTTCTTGGACACAGGTCGAGACTGGGTCTGCAATTACATGGAAATATCCTTCAACAATATTAAAAGGTAACAATTCAATCGGTGAATTTTATTCAGTTGCTCTTACTAATAATTTCCAACAAGCAGATACCGGCACAAAAATGATTCATTTAGGCGAGAATACTAAAAGTCGTATAGTAGCAAAGGGTATTTCTGCTGGGAAAAGTCAAAATACTTATAGAGGATTAGTAAAAATTTCTAAAAAAGCTAAAAATGCAAGAAATTACTCTCAATGTGATTCATTGCTAATGGGTGATAAATGTGGAGCTCATACATTTCCGTATATGGATGTAAAAAACAAATCAGCAATTTTAGAACATGAGGCTACTACTTCTAAAATATCAGAAGATATTCTTTTCTACTGTCAGCAAAGAGGTATTGCAGTAGAAGATGCAATTGGTTTAATTGTAAATGGATATGCAAAAGAAGTATTAAAACAGTTGCCAATGGAATTTGCTGTCGAAGCTCAAAAGTTACTTTCAATTAGTTTGGAAGGTAGCGTAGGTTAAGTTAAAAAATAATTATAAATAAATAAATAAATTAAAATAAATAATAATAAAAATAGATATGTCATTATTAAAAATTAAAGATTTACATGCAAAGGTAGGAGATAATCAAATCCTAAATGGAATTAACTTCGAAATTAATAAAGGTGAAATCCATGCAATTATGGGTCCTAATGGTTCAGGTAAGAGTACATTAGCTAGAGTGCTTACAGGTAGAGATAATATTGAAGTTACAGCCGGTAGTATTGAATTTGAAGGTAAAGATTTACTTGAAATGCCTGCAGATGAAAGAGCAAAAGCTGGAGTATTTTTAGCATTTCAATATCCTGTGGAAATTCCCGGAGTATCTAATGCTAATTTTATGAAAAGTGCTTTAAATGAAATTCGTAAATATAGAGGTGAAGAGCCATTAGATGCTATGGATTTTATCCAAATAATGAGGAAAAAAGCGGCACTCGTCGAATTAGACCAAAAATTTCTAACTCGCTCAGTAAATGAAGGATTCTCTGGTGGCGAAAAGAAAAGAAATGAAATATTTCAAATGGCGATGCTTGATCCAAAATTAGCAATTTTAGATGAAACAGATTCAGGATTAGATATTGATGCTCTTAAGGTTGTGTCAAATGGAGTAAATAAATTAAGAAATAAAGATAATGGATTTGTTGTGATTACGCATTACCAAAGACTACTTGAATATATCATTCCTGATTTCGTTCATGTACTTTTTAAAGGTAAAATAGTGAAATCCGGTGGCAAAGAATTAGCTTTAGAGCTTGAAGAAAAAGGTTATACTTGCATAAAAGGTTTGGTTTAATTTTGCAATATTAAATAATTGTTGAATTAAAATTATTTATTAAAAAATAAGCGGATTTAAAAATATATTTGATTAAATTCGTTTATTCTAAATTATTATATTTTAATGAATTTACAAATATATTTTAAATAGATTATGAAAAATAACGAAAGCAATAATGCTCAGAAAAAAGGTTCTAAAAATTCCAATAAAACTGTTCAAATGGAATATTTAGGAAAAAATATCGATGTTGATTTATTTAGTAATTTCGATTTCGGTAAATTAGATAAAGATACTATAATAAAATGGTATAAAACTATGCATTTGGGGAGAAAGCTCGATGAAAAAGCTTCTCTTTATCTAAAAATGGCTAAAGGATGGTCATTCCATGCGCCATTTGCTGGGCATGATGGTATTCAACTTGCCTTAGGATTGATTTTCCGTCAAAAGAAAGATTTCCTTTTTACTTATTATCGCGATATGCTTACAGCGCTTTCTGCTGGGATTACCCCTGTGGAAATTATTCTAAATGGATTAAGCAAAGAAACTGATAAAACAGGTAACGGACGCCACATGAGCAACCACTTTGCTAATGTCGAAATAGGAATTCAAAATGTATCAAGTTGCACTGGTAATCATTCACTGCACGCAGCTGGTGTAGCTCGAGCAGCAAAGAAATTTAAAAATGATGGTATAGCATATTATTCGTCTGGCGAATCAGCATGCTCTGAAGGATATTTCTGGGAAGCAGTAAATGTAGCTACTCTTGAGAAATTACCTGTAGTATTTGTGATTCAAAATAATTATTATGGAATATCAGTTCCATTAAAAGACCAAACAGCTAATCAAATTACTTCAGAAAACTATCGTGGGATGAAAGACTTATTAATAGTAAATTGCGATGGTAGAGACCCATTTGATTCATTTAAAGCTCTTCAAGAAGCTCAAGAATACGTTCTTGCTGGCAAAGGTCCTGCTTTTGTTCATGCAGATTGCGATAGAATTGGTTCGCATTCAAATTCTGATAGACACGAACTTTATCGTTCTAAAGAAGAATTAGAAGAAGTACGTCGCCGCGATCCGTTAATGCAATTTAGATACCATATTTTAGAAAAAAATATTTTAACTCCTGATGAGCTTACTGCTCTTGAAGAAGAAAATAAAGAAACTATTTTTGCAGCTTCTGATGATGCTGAAGCAGCACCAAATGCTGATGGTTCTCGTTTTATGGAGTTTATATTACCAGAACCATATTACAAAAATGATAATTTCGTTGAACCAGCATTTAATTCTTCCGAAACTATTAGCTTTTTAGAAGGCATTAATCGTACATTAAAAGAGGAATTTAGAGCTAATCCTAAAATTTTTATGTGGGGACAAGACCTTGGAAAAGGTGGAGTGTTCAATGCTGTAAAAGGTATGCCCGAAGAATTTGGGAAAGAAAGAGTATTCAATGCACCTATAGCAGAAGATTGTATTGTAGGGACAGCAAATGGTTTTTGCCGTTTTGATCCAGAACTTCGCGTCGTAATTGAAGGTGCTGAATTTGCTGATTATTTCTGGCCCGCTATGGAACAATTAATTGAATGCTCGCACGATTATTGGAGAAGCGCTGGACAATTCACTCCAAATATTACTATTCGATTAGCTAGTGGTGGCTATATTCAAGGAGGTTTATATCATAGCCAAAATTTAGAAGCTGTATTTATAACTCAACCCGGAATTAGAATAGTAAATCCTGCTTTTGCCTCTGATGCTGTTGGGCTATTAAGAAATTGTATCCGCTCTGAAGGAACTACAATATTTATTGAACCAAAATTCTTGTATAACTTTAAACCTGCTCATACCCCTGTTCCAGAATCGGATTATATAATCCCATTCGGCAAGGGAAGAATAATTAGACCTGGCAAAGACGTTACAATTGTTTCGTATGGTAACGCAGTGCATATAAGCAATATGGCAGCTACAGAATTAGAAAAAGCTGGAATTAACGCTGAGGTAATTGATTTGCGTTCAATCAAACCTTGGGATAAAGAATTAGTATTTGATTCTGTAAAGAAAACAGGAAAGGTTTTAGTCGCGCACGAAGATAGAGTGTTTGGTGGTTTTGGAGGCGAAATAGCTTCCACTATTAGCGATGAGATGTTTAAATATTTAGATGCACCTGTCATGAGAGTAGGAAGTAAAAATACTCCAGTCGGATTTGCAAAGAGTTATGAAAATGCAATTTTATTAAATAGCAATGATATTATCCAAAATGTAAATAAACTTGTCAATTATTAAAAAAGTGTGTAATAAATATGACACACTGAAATTTTTTTTAATAAAAAGCAAAATTTATTCACAATAAGAGATTATTATAAAGCAAACTTTTCTTAAATTAGCAGACTGCAATTTGTATATTATTGCATATTTTGTTAATTTTGTACCTATTTTATTTGCACTTTTTATAATTAGATATTTATTAATTTAAATATACTCGAAGTAGAAGCGCCTGTAGCTCAACTGGATAGAGTGCCGGATTCCGGTTCCGGAGGTTGAGGGTTCGATTCCCTTCGGGCGTGCAAAAAAAGAAGAATAAAGTTTGAATAAAGAAAATAATATTAAAAATAAATACATAAAGTTTTTAAAGACAGATGGAAGATAACAACAAAGACGAAATTCTATACATCGATTCTGATGAAAATAAACCTGCAAGTCTTACAGAGAAATTGAACTTGCACCTTAGAAATAATTACAAGCTATGGATATATATAGTTATTGGAATTATTTTATTAATTGTGATAATTTATTTCGCTTTTAATTATATTAAAAAGAATAAAGAGAAAGATATTGAAGAAGCAGGTACTGCGATTACTCGGCTAATGTCTGCATATAATCAGAAGGATCCACAAAGCATTCAATTAGCTCTTTATGGGAATAAATCAATAGTAATTAGAAATAAACCTTTAATAGGATTTATTGAAATAGCTAATAAATATGATAATGTACCTCAAGGTAAATTAGCTGCTTTTTATGCTGGAAATTTATTATTTGGCGAGAAAAAATTTAGCGAAGCAGAAAAATTTTATAAAAAAGCTTTAGATTCTGATTCGAAATTAGTACTACAAGGTGCTTATGCAGGATTAGGCTCTATTGAAGAAAATAAAGGTAATTTCCAAAAAGCTATAGATTACTATAAAGATGCAGTAGATAACCATACAGATTATGGCTCTAAAAATCGCTATGAATACTATATGGGACTATGCTATGAGAAATTAGGTAAAAAAGATGAAGCAATAAAAATTTATAATGTAATTATTGGCGAAAACAAAAGCTACGAATTTGTAGGTAGAGCCAAAATGGGATTAATAAGACTTGGCACAATTATTGAGTAAAATTACTCTACTTAGACTGTACGTAAGTAAATGTTAAATCATTTACACAGTTTTTTGTATTTTGATAAAATTGATAATTATTATATATATAGATAGTAAAAAATAATAATTGCATTATATTATAAATAAATAGAAAATTGAAAATAATAAATAATAATATTTTTTTAAATAACATTTTGTATAACGGAGGTTATATGCGTCGATTGTTTCGTATGAGTACACTTGCGGTACTATTGTGCATAATGGGCTTTAGCTCAGGATACGCAGTAGATAAACCGTTAGCACTTGTCGGTGGGCGAATAGCTCCCGGTGAAGTACGTGTGTTCTCTAAAGATACTGTTTATCAGGTGTATAAACAACTCACCATAGCAGGTACTCTTATAGTAGAACCGGGTACAACCGTGATGTTTGCCCCAAATGGCAGAATTATTGACTCTACAGGCGGTAGATTTATTGCTGACGGCTTTGCCGGAGCAACTTATACTGCAAAGCCCGATGGTCAAGACCCAATGCCTACTTTGAATAATAAAGGCTGGACTGGCTATGCAGATTTAAATTATTTCTTGTATGATGGTACTATTAAAAGAACCACCCCACAAGAGCCGACCATCAATAAAGCTAAAGAAGACTACGTGTTTAATGTAGTTCTTGATCTTAGCACAAGAAGATTGGTAAATGCTGTAAGCTTGAATGGTAAATCCTTTAACTTGGGACCAAATCAAGTAAGTCTTCCTTTCGAAAAAGCTATTATCTATTATCTATCAGGAATTGCAGAAGTATCTGATCCTGTAAATGATATTAGAAATAATTCTTCTTGGAAGAGAGCAAATGAATCAACTACGATTCAGGTTGTTCCAGAAAAAATTAAATTTGTTGGTCAAGTTACTAACAATTTTACACGTGAAAAAGGACATATCATAGTTCTACCAGGTGCTAGTGCAGCATTTTTTAGAAACTGTTCTTTTGAAAATATGCGTAAAGACACTACAGTGGATTACGTAAATTACTATGCAGAAGGCTCAATGCCAAACGCTGCTCAAGTAAATGCTGCAATGCTTAAATTAACCAATGGTAAAGGTGGTGCTATCACTACTTTCTCCTCTAGAACTTGGTTAGTAAATTGCGAATTTAATCATAACTTTGCAAGAAATGCTGCTGGTGCTGTACAAATTTTACAAACTCCAGTTGGATTCCCTGAAAATAACGATAAATATAATGCATTAGCTGTTTATCCTGGTTCAAAAAATCCAGCATTAACAGAAATTGATGGAGAACCATCTAAAACTAATGCTAATATTAAAAGAATTGATAATTTAGATGAATCTTTAATTGATGAACCTAACTTTACTGATTATGAAAGACAAGCTTATGATGATGCTCGTCTATCTATGTTCTTAGGTAGAGTTCGTAATTTAAAATTCGGATATAATACTGCAAAATTAACTAATGTAAGAATTGCTTACTACGGTACTACTCCAGTCGAAGAAGATGACGAAGAATCCGTAGCTAATTTCCCACAAGTTATTGCTAACTATACAAAAGGTGGAGCGATGTTAATCGCTGGTCGCCCTGGTAAAGCTGGCGAAAATGTAATGGAAGTAGGTCTTGGTGTAAATAGAACTATTAACATTATGAGTGCAGGTGGCGAAGAATTAGTAACTCTTACTCCTAACGACAGTGTTGAATTTACAGGTAACTATTCACAAAACTTCCAAAAGAACATTGGTTCTTTAGGTTCAATGGGTGGCGCTCTTTATTTAGGAGCAAATACTTCTTTAATAGTAGCTGGTAAATTTACTAATAACTATGCAAAAACTCAAAATATGGAAGAACCAGATCTAGGCGTTCTAGCTGGTAATTATTCTCGCGGTGGTGCAATTTACCAAGAAAATACTCATGGTAGATTACAAGTACGTGGATATTATACTGATGGATTTAACAAAATGGCTACTGAATTCATAAATAACTCTGCCGCTTCTGGTGGTGCTATTTATGTAGCAGGTAATGTTGATTTATCAGCTTCACCGGTTGTCGGTGGTTCTGATGCATCTATTGCTACTCGCCATTATGGTTATGATATTAATTTTAGAGATAATAAAGCAACTGCTGAAGGTGGTGCTATATATACTGAAAGAAGTATGAGATTAAATGGTGCTGGTGGTTTAGTAGAAAACTCAGCTCCACTTTATGATGATACAAGAAGAATTGAATTCACTAACAATGAAGCTGGCTTCACTGGTGGTGCTATTGCAATTGTTCTTCCATTCAAAGAACATTCTCAAATTCCAGATGAAAACAGAACAATACATTTCGCTAGAGCTTTAATAGAAAATAATAAAGTTGGTGAAACTGTATCTGCTTATAATAGAAAATTCGTTCGTGGTGGTGGTGGTGTTTATTCACAAACTGCAGATATGAACGTTGTTAAAGCTGTTGAATTTACAAAGAACTTAGTTAAAAATGGTAATGGTGGCGCTATTCAAATGGCTCACCCAATTTCATTTAAAGAAAGATTCTTCGTATCTGACCTTGATCAAATAGTTTATGATGCTAAAGGCGTTGCTACAGATTTCGTATCAGTAGATGAACCATTTATTTTAGCTGATAAAGCTGCTCCTGCTGATCAAAGAATGCTTACAAGATTTTTAGATAATAGAGTAATGTGGGATGATGACATTTTAGCTTCTCAATCAGGTTCAGGTGCTACTCAAATTACTTCAGGTACTCTTACTACAGGCCATAACATTAATGCAATTGAATTTATCGATGATGCAAATGGTTTCGCTGTAGGACAAGCTGGTACAATTATTAAATTATCTCAAAGCGGTCAAATTTGGCAATACCAAAACTATTCATTCCCTTATAACTTTAAAGCAATTCATTTTGCAACAAATAGAATTGGTTATATCGCTGGCGATAGAGGTTTAATTTTAAAAACTACTGACGGTGGTACTTCTTGGAGAATAGTTAATCAACCTGTAAATTCATTTGATATTAATGCTTTAACTTTCATTAACTCTAATGATGGTTATGCTGTAGGTCAAATGGGTAAAATGTTAAAAACAAATGATGGTGGTGAATCTTGGAATTTAATTCCAACAGGAACTGACAATCACTTAAATAATGTTCGTTTCGTAGGCGTTAACAATGGTTATGCTGTTGGTAACAGAGGAACAATCTTAATTACTAATAATGGTGGTTTAGATTGGAACGTATTAAATGCAAATACTTATAATGATTTTTATTCAATTTACTTCACAGATGCTACTACTGGTTATATCGCTGGTGATGGTGCTATTTATAAAACTACTAACTCTGGTAATACTTGGGCTACTGTTTATAATGAACCAACAAAAACATTTAAAAGCATCTGGTTTACTTCTTTAGATAAAGGTTATGCTTATGGTCAAAGTGGTGCTTTAGTAAAAACTACTAATGCTGGTCTTACTTGGACAGCAGCTGATGTAAAAGTAAATGGAAATAAAGTTTATCATGATTTCAATGAAGTACATTATCCAAAACAAAATATTGCTTTATTAGCTGCTAATTCAGGTGCTATGTTACGCACAACTGATGATGGCGAAACTTGGAATTATGTATTACCTTATGATGAAGCTTTCGTAGATGTAAAAAGATTCCATCCAGCAGTAAATATTCGTGAAAACGGTATAGGTCTCGGTGGCGGTATTTATATTTTAGATAGCGTAACTGTACGTAATGAATTCAGAGATGATTATGTAAAATTCAACCGTGTAAGATTCCAAAATAATGAAGCTTATACAGGTGCAGCTATTTATTCAGATAACTATGACTTAAAGATGATTCTTCAAAGATCATTAGTTGCTAATAACAGAGCTTTATCTGATATCGGTATGAAACAAAATCATATTACTGGTCCTACATTAGATAAAAACAAAGATAAAAGTATTGAAGGTAACTATGCTTCTTCAGATTTAGCTGGCGCAATTTTATACGGCGAAATCGAAGGTCCAGAACCTTACGTAGTAGGTTCTTGGGGTGCTAACTCAATGTATGATAATAGTGCAAGATTCTTAATTAGATTACCAGATGCTCCTGATACAAAAGGTACATTAGCTGGTAGAAGACCAGGTCCTGGCGGAATCGACACTTTAAGAGCTAACTATTGGGGTAGAACAGAAGCAGACGTTAATTTATTTATTCATAACTTAAAAGATTTAAATTATCTTGAAAGAGATTTCGCAAGAATGGAAACATTCTTTATCGAACAAGCAGATAAAACTTATTTATCTTATGTATTCGGTGCTGAAGGAACTACTGATACTTTAAATCAAGGTCCTTTCGAGAGAAATGGAACTTATACAACTGCTAATTCAACAGATGAAGTTATTGCAAAATGGCAATATGTACCAGTAGCTTTAAGAAATGTTAGTCCTGATCAAGAAAATGATGCAGATGCTAATACTATTCCAGAAAAATTCTTAATGAGCTATAAAGTATATGATATGTATGATAAAGGTACTGATATTAAAGTAGCTGACTACTCTAATAGAAGAATGAGTCCAATTGAAGATTTTGCTGTAGGTATTCCTCCAGTAATTATCACTCATGATGATACTTTACATCCAAATAATGCTACTTATGTAAGAAGATATACTCGCGATCCAAAAGTTGTTGAAATGCGTGATCCTGAAACTGGTAATTTAAAATATCCTATGGTTGCTGCATTGCAACAAGAATGGAAACCAGATCCAAGATTAGCTGATAATGGTGCTTATGGTTATTACCATCCAATAGGATATCCATTATTCTTAGAAGCAGAAATTAACTATGATGGCGAAGCTAACATTGCTAACAAAGATTTAAGAACTTTAAATGAAACAGTATTCTTCGTAATTAATGAAACTACTGGTGACTTTATCAGAACAAATCTAAAACAAGTATCTGAAGATAATGGTTTAACTCATAATAAATTCAGATCAAGAGTAGAAATGCTTCCTGATATGACTAAGAGAAATCCACAAACTACTGTTCGCCGTTCAGCTGAAAAATTATTGAACTTAGGCGTTGGTGATATGTTATTATATTCTCTAAGATCAAATCCAGTAAACGAAGATAGAAGTACATTAAAAGGTAGAAAATACTACGGTCCTCATACTCAAATGGGCGGTAAATATAGCAATCCATCTGAACCAGGTATTTATGACTTATATATAAATAGAGATCATTGGGCTCCATCTAACAATAATACTGCTACATATTGGGCAGGTGAAAAATATCAAGCTTTACCAGTTGATACTGGTGATGTAGTAAGAATTATTTCTAGAACTGCATTATGGAAATATGGCGTGGTAAGAGCATTTAACGAAGGTCTTGCATTCAAGATTTCAAGTGCTACAATGCCTCCAGTATTTACAGGTGATATCATTAGATTAGGCCAAGATACTATTACTAAAATTCAAAGAGATGATGTAAATGCAAATAGATTAGATACAATTAAAGTAACTGATTTCTTAAATAAGATTTGGGTTACTGAAGATAGAAATTATCCAGTATCACGCGGTATTTATAGCAGCAATTCGTTAGGTCAAGCAAAAGGTAGAGATTCTATCTTAGCTATTACAGCAATTGATTATAACGGTTTCTATGATCCACGCAGTTTATTTGATTCTACATCTGCTTATTATGCACAATTAAGCTATTCATTAGAATTACCTCCAAACACTGGTATTTCTAAATGGTTACGTTACAATATTATTCCTTCAGGAACTAATTTAAGACCTAACTTAAAAGATGGCGCTAGAGGATTTATGGTACTTAAAGGTACTCCAATGAATCCTTACGTTATCCCAGGTGGCGAAGAAGTAACTGTAACAGCTAGAAATTTTGCACCTTCTAAACAAACTATCGACTTACTAAGAAATATTTGGGGACAAGATACATTAGATAAATTTATCTATATATTCCCTCCATATTTCCACGCTCCTGAATATGATTTAGGCGAAAATGTAAGAAGAGCTAGATACTTACAACAAGATACAATTAATAATGCTTCAGATGCATTCTCAACTGCAAGAGCTAAATTTAGATTATTCGTAGCTGATAGTACTCCAAGATTCATTTCTTATAACGATAATCCAAGAGTATTCTACAAAGATGTAAATTACACTCCTGAAAAAGATGTAGCACCTATTTATCAAGATTCTAATGATGTAAGAGTTATGCTTTTACCTTCAATCTATAGAAATGGGTTCTGTACTCTAACTGAAGATAATAAATTAATTGCCTCTGTTACTGATAAATTAAGATTCCAAGTAGATTTCAATACCGACGACGAAGCTGAAGATTTTTGGGCTTCTAAAGAAGGTTGGGAATTTAAATATGGTAAAACATCTTATGGTTTCTATAACATAGCAGTTCGCGAAAATCCAAATGATACAGCTATTATTGAAATTAGAAATCAAACTCGTCCAATTTGGATGAATGATCAATATATTTACAAATACAATAATGAAGATGCAGCTAGCCAAGATAACTTCTTAGCTGATTACACTTCTCAAGGTAGATTAAATGTACGTATTGATAGTGCTGAAGCATTCCAATTATTAAGAATTGGTCAAGGCGCTAACATGGGTATGAACCTTGATACATTATTTACAGTAGTTGCTAATGATGGTCATAGCGGTATGACAGCAATGCCAGTAGATGTATATGTAAATGTTAAACCATTTATTCAAGATATTGGTCAATTACCAGAAGCACAAGAAGATGTAGACTATAATCCAAACTTATTAGATACTAATAAAATGATTAAAGTTTATGATCCTAATACTGATCAATTCCACAGATTTGAATTGATTTATCCAAATGATCTTAGAACAAGAATTCCAAAAGATCCTTGTTTCTCAGAAGCTGGATATTGGGACTTAACTGATATGAAGACTACTCCATCTTGGTTAAAGATTAATCCTCAATCAGGTTTACTATACGGAATGCCAACAATTAATGATAATATCAGAGAAGGCGTTGACGAAAAAGTAACTGTACTTGTATGGGATAGAATCAGACAAAGTGGTACTAAAGCAAATATTAAAGCTATTAAAAATAATGGAACTAGTTTATTTGCTGTAGGCGATAAAGGTACAATTATTAAAGTTGATAAAACAGGCGGAAGCTGGGAATTTGTAAAAGTTTCTGGAACTGAAGCATTTAACTTAAATGATATTACTTTCGTAGGAAATGGTCAAATCGGTTATATAGCTGGTGATAATGGCTTAATCTTAAAAACAACTGACGGTGGTACTACTTGGAATATAGTAAATACTACTTATAGAATATACAACTTAAATTCAATTGAATTTAAAGACGACAACAATGGTATTGCAGCTGGTCAAAATGGTAACGCAGTTTTAACAAATGACGGCGGTACTACTTGGTCAGAAATTAAGAAAATTAATACTGAATATGTAAACACTAGTGAAATTGCTAAAGTTAAATACTTAGGTTTAGATAAATATTTATTAGCTGGTACTTATAACTATGCAGAAATCATTACTTCTGATGGTATGAATGTACAAGCTGTTAATCCTCCATTAAGTGGAAATATAAGAGATATTTATCAAATTTCTGCAAATGACTTTATTTTAATTACAGCTAATGCTGTTTATACTTCAAATGATGCTGGTACTACATGGACTAAACAAAATGTTACTCATCCAGGTGCTAACTCATTCACATCAATCGGTTATTATGAAATTAATGATGATGCTGGATTCAATGGAACTAAATCATCTGTAATTTATATTACTGGTAATAATGGTACTTTATATGTATCACGTGATGGCGGTAAAACATTCTTAACTGCAAATGCAAATACTTTAAATGCTTTATATAGAGTTAGATTCAACAATAGAGATGAAAACATAACTAAGAATATTAATGATTTAGTTATGATTGATGAAAATAATGGCTTTATTGTTGGTAACGAAGGTATGATTGCTAAGATAGTAAGAACTCAAAATATCGTTGAATATACTGATAATATGGGTAATATCGTACAAGATACTACAGTTAATATTAATCCTACAGTAATTACAACTAAAGAATTTGATATGTTATCAGATTTGAAACAATTCAATATGAAAGTAAAGAGAGCAGATCACTCTCCAGTATTAACTGGTTTAGTTAAATCAGGATGTTTCGATTACACTGTAAGTGGAGCATTAAAAGATACTCTATTCGTAATGGATTTAGATTTATTAAGACCTGTAGCTGATGAATTCGTAGTACTTACAGTTATTGATCCAGTTAGCGACAAATGGGAAATTATTAAAGATACTATTAAACCAGAAGATGCATGGGAATTAGATCTAAATGGTAATAGAGTAGCTAAGAAGAGAATTCCATTTATTTTAAGATTTAACGGTTCTTTAAATGAATTAGGCTTAGATAACATATTTACAGTAAAAGTACAAGCAAAAGATTCAAAAGGTAATACAACAGTATATGAAATAGTATATAGACATATGCTAACTCCAGACTTTATTAGCAAAATTACAGTAGCTAATAATAATGGTGATTCTCAAATACTTGAATGGGGTACTGCTCCATATACAGATGCTGAACCTGTTACTACAGGTGATGGTAATGATGACCATGCAATCGGTATGCTTGATTACAACTATTGCGAATATGAAATTGCTCCGACTCCAGATAAGAAAATCTTTGATTCAAGATGGATTATTCCAACTAGAACTGGTACATTATTAAATATCCAACCTAGAGCTGTCTCTGGTGAAGCTTGCCAAAGAGTGTACAAAAATACATTCCAAACTGGTGGAAACGTTGATGCAGTTGGTACTGGTAATTATGTTCCATTAAAGATCTCTTGGGATAGAAGCTTAATTCCTGCAATTGATAATGCTACAATTAATCCAGCTGGATCTTCTTGGTGGTTAGTTGATGCAACTTCAAATGGTAATTACTTCGCAATCAATATGAGTACTGGTTTAGGTAAAGTTATTGGTGATGCACAACTTGATGTACAAGGTAACACAGTTATTCTAACATTAATGACAGTTGCCGTTGAAGGATTTAATATTATCTTTGACTGCACAAGTGGTATCGAAGGTGAATTACCTACAGCTACTGGTATTATTAATGTAGCTCCAAGTATCGTATCTACAGATGCAACAGTTAACTTCGGTCTAACTGAATACGGTAGAGTTAAATTAGAAGTATATGACGCTCTTGGTAATTTTGTTAAGAATATCGCAGATCGTGATTACGTAGCAAGCAATAAATTATCTGCTCATTTCGATGGTAGAGATGCAGCTGGTAACTTATTACCAAACGGTACTTATACAATAAGAATGATAGCTGGCACAAACGTATCAACTTATCAAGTAAAAGTAATTAGATAATATTATAATTAAAAGGTTTTCCTCCTGAGAAATTAGGAGGAAGACCGATATTTAACAAAAAGAAAATAATTTAAATAAATAAATGGAGACTATAATGAAAAGACTTCTTACCTTAGCTGCAGCGTTGGTTATGCTATTCAGCTTGACTGACTCTCAACAGCTAAAGGCACAAGTTTATGGCGACTTCACATTGGAACTCAGAGAGGCTATGCCATTTGAACCAATTATTGAAGGGCAAGAAGGAGTTCGATTATATAGAGCCGATGAATTTTGGATGAACCCTACAAGACAGCGTGACCGCGATGATGGATACGTTGCAGTAGGATTACCATTCCCATTTTCATTTAATGGAATAAGTTATGATTCTATCTACGTTTGTGTAAATGGCTTTATTACTTTTAATAACCCACCTAACGTAATTGCTCGTGACCCTCAGGGACTCTTTAAAATCGAAAACTCATATCCGGATAACGTTTTAGCACCTTTCTGGGGTGACCATATGTATAGAATTATTGAAGATAATGAAATATTACCTCCAGGTTCTAATATGTGGCAACCAACTAAAATATTAGTATGGAAAACAGCAGACAAAGTAGTAATTGAATGGAAAGATTTAAATATCTTAGATAAAACTATCACTTCAAGTGTAGCTACTTTCCAAGTAATTCTCTATAAATCAGTAGATCCTAATTCAAATCAAGGCGATGTAGAATTTGCTTATGGTACTGCAGGTAAAAGACCTGACCAAGCTACTACAGACCAAAGAGTTATAACTACTGGTGCATCAATTGGTATTAAAGGTGAATTTGGTATTCTTCACTCAAATTCTGACTTTATTAATGCTCTTTGGATTAACGGCACTCAAGCTGACCAAATTGGTAATATTTCTTATTCTAATGAATGGCAACCAACTAAAGGTAGTGATAAAAGATTTGCTTTCGCAGCTTTCGTAAGACACGCTACTGGTGAATCTTGGGGTGACGGTGATGCTGATATGAGCAAAACTATTGGTGGCAAACACTTTGATTTAAGATTTGACCAAAATCGTTTCGTTTCTGTAAATGATGCAAGAGTGATTATGAAATCAATCGCTTTTGATGTACCTTTAGATAGTATCAAAGGTAGAGCAGCATTCCACGGCGATGTAAACCACGATGGTAGATTTGTGTATGATGTAGATGGCAATAAAATATTTATTAAGAAAAGAAGTAGACAATATAATCAAGATTTACCTCTTAACTTAATTGGTAGTGACAAACAAGTAATGTTCGCTGCTAATGAATATGATGCTGCAATTATTTTACATTATATCGGTGTAAGAATTCCATATTTACCATGGATAATTGACACTATATTAACTTATGGAAAACAAGAGTACACAGCTTCAAACGGTATTATGTTTGGAACACCTGAAATTTCTGTTAATGGTAATGTTACTTTACCTGTATTAGTAAATGGTACTATTGATGGTCCTTTATCTGCAAAATTTAATGTAAATGGCGAAATCGAAAGCATAGTAAATGTTGCAAAAGATAATTTTATGTCTATGTATAATAATGATAAAGCAGTTTTAGCTGGTTCTGCTAAATTTAATAGTGGCGAAACTATTGCTTATATCACTTATAGACCTAATTCTTCTGATGTAAGAATTGAAAACTTATATTTCAATGGTGAAAAATCTCAAAATGTAAATATGAACATTAAAGATGTTGAAACTAGCGATAATAGTGCAATTCTAAGTAACTATCCTAACCCATTTAATGCAAATACAAATATTGCAGTTACTATTGATAACCCTGGTTATTATAGCCTTAACATCTATGATGTAAATGGTAATTTAGTTAAATCATTATTCAATGGAAATATCAATAAATCAAACTTAGTAGCTTTTACTTGGGATGGTACTGATAATTCTGGAATTAAAGTAGGTAGTGGAATGTATATTTATAGATTGATTGGCAATAATGTTAGTGTATCTAACACTATGCAAATCGTTAAATAATGAATCTTCTATCTAAATATTTTTGGTTGTCTGTGGTGATATTATTTATCACCACTTACACCCAAAATATAAATGCAAAAGAAAATAAAAAAATTATAAGCGTTATTGAAATAGACTCACCATTGCTTTGTGGTACCGAAGATGATAAAAATTTCGTTATTGCAATAGATATGGGCGAAGTATTCAGAGAGGATTCAGTCTATGGATTCAATTTTGAGCTAAGGTACGACTCTACTAAAATAAAAATTACAGACTATTTGGTAGTAGGCACATTAGCTGAAAATTGTAGCTATAAAGGATGTTCATTCCTTAATGATACAATAAGAGGTTATGCCGCAAATATGGATATGACAAGGTTAAGCGGAAAGAAACCATTATTTGCATTTAAAGGCAAGGCTCTTACAGAATGTAGTGATAGTGCATTGATAATATTAGAATATGTTGAATTTACAGAAGAATTTATACATAAAAATCTTGAATATCAAAATTTAAATTTAAAGATTGAGAAAAAACTTCATCCTGAAAATAGAATTGAAATTAAAATTCCAGATGATACTCTAAATTTAAATGAGGAAAGTAATAATATATATAATTATACAATTCCATTTGAGATTTATTCAAGCACAGCAGTTAAAAAATTACATATTTTAATTTCTGGTGATAATGCAAATAGTATATTTCTTTTAAAAGATTCAATTTATTCTTTTGGAAAAGCTGAATTATTAAATACAAACGATAGTCTTTTTCTTAATATTACTTTTGATAATCAAGTGTATTATAAAAAATTTGATATTAATATTGCCTTAGATATAAGTAAATTAATAACTGAAGACAAAGACTATTTTAAGGAATATAATTTAAGTATTATTAAAGATAATTGTAAATGTATTGATACATATATATCCGACAAATTTGCAATTAATTATCAAAAGAAAGAAGATTCAACTTATGTATTTGAATCAAATACTGATAAAAATGATACTTATGTTGTATCAGAGAAAATGTATTTAAATAATTTATCTGGTTTTAAAGACTTAATAATATATAATTCAATAGGACAAATTGTGTCAAAATTAAATATTGAAAATTTGAATTATGTTGATTTAAGTAATAAAATAAAGGATGGTATTTACTTTGGGATATTAATTAATCCGGAAAAAAGTATTTACAGCCTAAATAACAGTTTTATAAAGAAAATAAAAATATTAAAATATTCATTCATTAATTAAATTTTTTGGAGGTTCAAGTGAAGTTAAATCAATTACTTCAAAAGAGTTTCAGATTGCTTACTGCAATGCTTTTAGTTGGAGCGATAATTATCCCAACTAATAGTGCATTTAGCCAGTTAGCAGCTGGACTGCCTAGACTTTCACTGACCGGCGTGGATAATTCATATAATACGAATTTTTATCCCGATGGCAGATTGACCGTTGCTCCTTCTAAATCGAAGGATTATCAGTCAGAGGTATTAGTGCCAGTATTTATCAGCTTTAAAGAAATGCCTGATCCACTTACTCACTCTACTAAACACATTTACTCATTTGAGATGAAATTAAAGTATGATAGCCAGGTATTTAAACCTGTTAAAATACAATCATTTCATCCGACTTTAGATGATCCAAAATATCGTAACGATGACTTTAGAACAGTTGGCGCTCAATTCCAATATGATTGGAATACTTATGCAGATACTAACTTTCTACAATGGTTAGATATTAACGGAGAACAAAATACTTACGGCGCTGTAATGAAAATTACAGGTATCTCAGCTCAACCATTACCTTCTACATTAGATGCTAATGGAAATGAAATTTTCAAACCATTCTTTTATGTTGTTATGAAAGTTCTTCCTACTTTAGCGGAAGAAGATTCAAGATTATTAAATAAACTTACTTGGTTGTTAATTGACGCTGATTCAATTAGATACAATGATGTTTGGACTATTTCTAAACCAAATTATCCTAATATCGCTGGTATCGATATGGAAAGAACTAATGAATTATGGACAAATGAACCTTATAGAAAAGGTACATTAATGGCTAAAGTTCAAAATAAATTCCCTGCTTTTGACTTCTTTATGCAGAAACTTCCTGGCGTTATGTATAGCGGCGAGAAGAATGAAGCTATCGTTCCAATTGTAAAAGATGATTTAGGTTATGGACAAGAATTTGAAATCGTTGATCCAATTTCTGTAGATTGGCAAAGAACAAAAGATGAATTTAAATATGGCGAGCGTACTATTCAAATCAGAAATTCAGTAATTGGTACTCGTATGAGTGAAGTAATGATTGAAACTGATCAGCCATGGTTAGAAGTAGCTACTTATAATGTAGAAGACCCTAATTTTAGCTTTAATTATAATGAAAAAGGTTATTTCCCATATTTAGATAATGGTATTCTTGGTTCTATTTATCTACCTACTGATAAAAACAATATAATCCCAGCACAACCACAAATATTTTTAAATATTCGTTGTAACCCTGATAAAATTGATCCTCTAGCAAGCGTAGACCCAGAAGGTACTTATGTTGGTTATATTACATTTAAATCTCGTGATGCATTACATAATCCAGTAAAATTAAAAGTAACATTTAATTTATTACGTAACGCTTATGAACCTGATTTATATCCTCAAGAAATGCCTGTTGGATCTATTGCAAGACATACTGGTATTAGATTAAATATTAGAACTGCTTATGTTGATGAAACTAAAAATTTAGTATTTGGTACTGCTCCTAGAGCTACAGAAGGTATTGATACATTAATGGGCGAAAGAGCTTATCTACAACCAATGACAACAACTGGTTTCGATGCAAGATTCTTCTCATTAACTCCTGAAATTAATGCTAAAGCTCCTAATGGTTTTATGGATGCATTACCTGACATTAATAGACCTGATTATAATTCAAGAGATATCAGAGATATTAATGATACTTTACAATCACTTACATATTATGTTAAATTCAATACTCCTCGCTATCCATTGTATATTACTTGGAATGTAAATGACTTCCCAGAAGGTTCAATACTTTACATAAAAGATTTACAAACTCGCGGCGATAGAATTAATGTAAATATGAGAGAAGGTTCAACTGTCGGTACTGACGGAACTATGTCTTATACATTTACTGATGCAACATTAAATGATTTCATTATCGAATATACATTACCAAAAATATTTGAATATGATTCTACTGATAATGGTTTTGCAGCTATAAATAAAGGTTGGAACTTACTATCATTACCAGTAAGACCTACTAATGCAGCAATTAAATCAGTTTATCCAAATTCAGTTAATAACAATGTATTGACATTCTTCCCAAGCGGTTGGGAACAAGAAGCTGGTAATTTAAAACCAGGTCAAGGTTTCTTCATTCTTTATAATAACATTATTGACAGAAAATTTGCTGGTTTGCAAATTAGAAATATTGGTCCTGAATACGGAGATAAAATTAGAATTATTAAAGGTTGGAATTTGATTGGTGCTTTATCATTCCCTGTTTCAGTGAATAATGTAAGCTTCGCTCAATATAATCCTAACTTCCCAATTCCTGATTTAGCTTTCGTTAGATTCTATGGTTTCTGGAGATATATTACTGCTCGCGGATATCAACAAGTAAATATGTTAGAACCAGGTTTCGGTTATTTCATAAAAGCTGGTAAAGGTTCTGGCGAACAAGAAGATGTAGCTCAATCTGCATTAATTGAATCATACTTAAGAATTTCTCCTACATCTGCTACACCAAAAGCAATTATGTCTGGTGACTTTAAAGAAGATGCAAAATCAGCAAGTGCTAAATTAAATGTATTTGATAATAATCAAGCTTATTCAACAATTTACTTATCTAACGATAAGAAATTAAATAGCTCATTATTTGAATTACCTCCAGCTCTTGGTGAAAACTTCTTTGATATAAGATTCGAAGGTAATACTTATTTAAGCAATAATGATAATTCAACTGTACAATTGTACGGCGTGAAATATCCAGTTTCAATCTCTGCTACTGATAATAATAGCGATTTGTTCTTCTATGATGCTGTAACTAATGAATTATTAGGCGTTATTACTAAAAACTCTAATAAGAATTTAGAAATCAACAAAACAATGGGCAATACTATTAATGTAGTAAAAGGTAATACTGAATTAAAAGTATATCCAAATCCTGTTGCAAATGTTGCTCAAGTATCATATTATGTACCAGCAAATGGTTATATAACAGTGAAAATCTTCAATTCTTTAGGAAATGAAGTTAGCAATGTATTCCAAGGTATAGCTAATGAAGGTTTACAAAACCAAACATTTAATGTTAATAATTTAGCTACAGGTACTTACTTTATTAAAGTGATCGGTGCTGATTTTACTAACGTAACTTCATTCACACTTGTAAAATAAGTTCAGTAAATTAAATATAATAGGGCAGCATAGTTTATACATTGTGCTGCCCATTTTTTTGAAATAATAAACTAATAAAATATGAAAAAATTATTAATTTTTATCCTTATTATAATACCGGGATATTTATTTTCACAAAGTGAATTTAATATGCAAATTGTAATTCGTGATAATATAGGACAATTTGATAGAAATTTTTTTGGTTATAAAACTAATGCTACAGATTTACTTGATGATAATCAAGAAATCGGCGAATTTGAATTACCAAATTTATCATTCCCGCCTGAAGTTCTTGGTGCTTTTTCTATTCAAAAACAAATTACTAACGACGAAGGCTTACCAATCTTAGAAGATATATATAGCTATAAAGACTATAAACCATATTTTAAGACAAAAAATGATTCTATTGTTTATACTTTAAAAGTTGTACATGCACATTCTGATTTTAATATGCTATTTATAGGTAATTTACCTTCAGATATTAAATCGGCAAAAGTATATTCTCTGGAATTTCCTTTTAGTGAATATGATTTATTTGATGCTAAATTAATTAAAGTAATTTATAATAAAAACTTCTTATCTCAAAATTTCAAAATAGTTCTAAAAAATTATGATGATTTAACATCAGTAGAGGATAGAAACAATATTATTAAAATATATCCTAATCCTTCAAGCGATATGATATACTTTAGCGATAAAATTGAAAAAAATATTGAAATAAGTGATATATCCGGTCAAATTTTTAAAAGAACAATTGATGGTAATAGATTGTCAATTTCAGATTTCCCATCTGGCATATATATTGTAACAGGTAAAGACCTAAATAATAAAAAATTTAACAAGATATTTGTTAAGAAATAAACTTTTAATTAAGATAGTGTAAAATTAAAAATATTTTTGTAAATTCGAATTTATAAGATTAAAATTACTATAATCGGAGTCTTGTTTGGAAAACGAATCTCAACCTAAAATCAACAATAACAATATAAATGGTGATAAAAGAAAAGCAAATTATCAAAGCAATAAATTAAGCTCTGATAGTAATAACTATAAAAGAAATTCTTATAATAATCCAAATTTCAAGAATAAACAATCTAATTACAATAGTAATATTCTTATCTCTGTCGTTATTCCTCTTTTAAATGAAGAAGAATCGCTACAGGAGCTATCGTTAGCACTAGAATCACAATTAAATAATATAGCTCAAAATAGATGGGAAGTAATTTTTATTGATGATGGTTCTACAGATAACTCCTATAATGTAATTAAAACAATTAACGAAAGAAATAAAAAATTTAAAGCAATTAGATTCAGAAGAAATTATGGTAAAAGTGCTGCTTTGTCGGTCGGCTTTAAAGAAGCAAAAGGAAAAGTAGTAATAACGATGGATGCTGATTTACAAGATGATCCTAAAGAAATTCCTAATTTAATTGCTAAGTTAAAAGAAGGTTATGACCTTGTTTCCGGATGGAAAAAAATAAGACATGATCCATTTAATAAGACATTCCCTTCTAAATTATTCAATAAAATTACAGCTAAAGCAAGTGGTTTAAAATTACATGATTTTAATTGCGGGCTAAAAGCATATCGCCGCGAAGTAGTGAAATCTCTACAAGTTTATGGTGAAATGCACAGATATTTACCAGCATTAGCACATTGGGACGGCTATAAATGTACTGAAATACCCGTGGAACACCATTCAAGGGTCTATGGAGAAAGTAAATACCCAGGATTATCACGCGGATTTAAAGGATTATTAGATTTAAGTACTATTGTCTTCACGCATAAATATTTAAAACGACCATTACATTTTTTTGGAGCTATAGGTATTTCAATGTTTGTAATTGGTGTCATTATTGATTTATGGTTAGTAATAGAAAAATTATTCTGTAATACTACATTAAGTGAAAGACCATTACTTTTTTTAGGTATTGCTCTGATAATAGTAGGTGTGCAGCTATTTTCAATTGGATTGTTGGGCGAAATGCTTGTCAAAAATACAATTGATAATAGTAATTATAATATTAAAGAAAGATTATATTAAAAATACAAATGACATTAAAACTATGAAAAATATATATATTGCATTGTTTTTAGCTATAATAATAAGCATTCCTCTTCAAGACATATATGCTGCTTATCCTGCAGAAACAGATGATAATCCATTTAGTGTATATTTCCTTGGAGTAGGTATTTCAGGAAGTACTTTTCCAAAAAATTCTTCTACTTGGAAAAATATCAGTTTTAGTATAGATCCAAATGACCACGTAATTGGTGGTAGTTTCGATGGTATGGAATCATCGATAAGAGCTTCATTGACTACAAATATTGATAGAAAGAGTAATTTCTTGTTACCAATCAGCTATGAATATATGTTTATGCGAGCTGGAGAACTTATTTATTATAATCTAACTCCACAAATTAATTATCATGGAACGTTCAATCATAAAATTGATGTTCAAAAATTTAGCATTGGTTTGGATTGGCAAGCTCTTCAGACTCCTTTTAAAGATGTAAAGATATATTTAGGTCTTGATGCAAAAGCCTTTTTAATTACTAATCAAGAATTCACTCGCACAGATGTTAAAATTCAAAATGATTCTACAGTACAAATTGATAAATTTCCATATTTACCAAAAGAAGATGCATTTAGGTTCGGTTGCGAAGGCAAAATTGGATTTAGAGGGCATTTGATTAACAAATTTTATTTAAATACTTTTATCGGGTATGAAGTATTTAATTTACTTGGAAGAGAAGATAAAAGAGGTCAACTATTTACTCCTTTTAGCAAGTATGAACCGAAGGAAGAATTAATTACTGCATGGCATTATTATTTAAGTATAGAATATAAATTTTAAGAATGCAAATAAAATATAATACTGACTGTAGACATTTCAGAGGTGATCTACCCTGCAAACCACATAAAGAGAATAATGTCCATTGTGAAGATTGTCAATTCTATGACAAGACTGACGGCAAAATACTAATTATAAAGTTTGGAGCAATCGGGGACGTAATTAGAACTACTCCTTTATTAAAAAGATTTAGAGAAGTTATGCCAAGTAAAGAAATTTGGTGGATTACTCAATATCCTGATATATTACCAAATAATAAAATTGATAAAATCCTTACTTTGTCTATTGAAAATTTTATACTTTTAAAAGAAATTAAGTTTGATAAGATTTATAGTCTCGATAAAGATAATTTCGCTTGTGCATTATGCAATCAATTAATTTCTTATGAAAAATATGGTTATGGACTATTAAATGGAAAGCCTGCTCCTATTAGACAATCAGCTGAACATAAATATTTCACAGGATTATTTGATGATATTAATAAAGAAAATAAAAAATCTTATTTAGAAGAAGTATTTGAGTTATGTGAATTGAAATTTAATTATGAAGAGTATGAACTTGACGTAGATACTTCAATAAAATGGGATATTCCAAGCGATGGAAAAAAAATTATTGGTCTAAATACCGGTTGTGGAGATAGGTGGAAATCAAGATTATGGTCAGATGAAAATTGGATAAAACTAATTGAATTATTGAAGCAAAATGGATATTACCCTCTACTTCTCGGTGGAAAGCAAGAAAATGAAAAAAATAAGTTTTTATCTGCTCAAACAGGAGCTTTATATTTAGGAGAGTACCCATTAAAACATTTTATTTCACTGATGAATGAATGTGACGGAATTGTAAGTGCTGTTACTATGGGAATGCATATCGCTATTGGGCTTAAAAAACCTTTAATCCTTATGAATAATATTTTTAATCCTTATGAATTTGAATTATACGGGAGGGGCGAAATCATTCAACCAAGCAAAGAATGTAAATGTTTCTTTAGTCCAAATTGTAAAAATGATGAATATTTTTGTATGGATCATATTTTACCAGTAAGCATTTTTGAAGCTGTAAAAAGAAAAATTTAGAAATATGATTATGGAAATAACTATAATAGCATAAGGCTTATAAAAAGTGCAAAATATAATATTATTTAAAAATAGAATTGAAGAAATTAAAGTTTTTCAGCTATAATTCTGTTGAATAGAATCATTTCTCTTCGGCAGAATTTTTCTTTGTTTGTAATAGGAAAATTCCACTGATCGTCATTAATATCTTCTTGTACATTGAATTTACCAAATTTTTTTAATACTTTTTTGTGATACTCATCAACTTCGTCAACATCAGTTGCTAAGTATAGTTTTCCACCTTGTTTTAATAAATTCCAATATATTTCAAGAGTTTCCGGAATAAATGCACGTCTTTTTATTTGCTTTCTTTTTGTCCAAGGGTCTGGGAATAGATAAAATATTTTATCTATTGAATTATTTGGTATGAAATTAAGCCCATTAATTACACTATACCATATAACAGCAGCATTACTGATTGCTTCGCCGGAAATTATATTTTGAGCCCATTTTGCAATGCTTTCTCGAACTTCTATTCCAAGAATATTATCGTTTGGGAATTGTTCAGCATAGTTAAGCAAGAAATCTGCTTTACCACATCCGACGTCTAATACATTAGGTTCTTTTCCATTAATAAAAATGTTTTTAAGATTAATACTATCGATTAATGGCGGATAATTTTCGGGAAGTTCCTTTAATTCATTGGCTGGAATATAACAAGCTGGATTAGTATGATGCCTTAACCGAGCAGGATAAGGATATTTTTGATTATCAATAATCATTATATGTATAGTATTGAAAAAATGTAGTTAATAATTAAATAAATTGCTAATGCAAAATTAGGTTTGCAAAAATAGTTATTTATTATGTAATATTAAATACCATATTTTTTACTAATGATATTCACAATTAAAATAACTACAAAAATAATAATGAAAAATAAATTAAAATATTTTCATATATGCATTTTGTTTTCAATGTTTGTAACCATTTTTATTTTCTAAGACAAATAAATATTTTTGAATAAGGTTTTGTCCTATAAAATTGATATAGATAAGTCTTTTAAGGAATAATTTAAAAAATATTATAGAAAAAATGAAAATATTTTAAAAAATATTTGTTTAATTCAAAAAGTTGCTATAAATTGTAATGTTGTAAAAAGCAACTTGCCTTTTTATACGAAATGTATTTAAAAATATTAAAAATATTTCGAAAAATTTTATTAAAAATTACAATAATTAATAAAATTTAGTTAAATTGCATTTCTAAAAAATTGAAAATTAAAAATAAATTTATAAATAAATTTAAGGGATTAAATTATGTCAAAAGGTGGCAGTGCAGGTAAAGTATATTTCGTACTTTATTTAGCGGTAGTTCTCGAGCTCTTGATCATTATCGTAGATCGTGATGAAGCAGAAGAAAATTTACAAGCTAAGCAAAGACAGACTATGCAAATAGTTGAGAGTATCCTTTCTCAACTTCAGACTGGCTCTGGAAGCGAAGGTATTAATACTAAACCTCAAGACCAAATTACAATGTTAGAACCAGGTGCTAATGCTAAAGAAGAACTTGGCGTTGATATCAAACCTGACAGAAAATACCTAGTAGAAGTAGGTGTAACAGATGTTACCGATGAATTGTCTCGTAGAGAAGGCGAAGGAGATAATGACTACTCGCAAAGAGTTCTAAAATTGGTAGAATTAGGCAATGTAGAAGAGCTAGAGTATCAGATTTTCTTTAGTGGTAATGCTGACCCTAATAATGCACCAATGTTTCAGAGCGAAGATACATTAAGTAGACAAAAAATTGACTTCACTAAATTTTCTCCTGGTCAGACTATACCGGGTCCTAATGATGAAATATGGGAATTTGTTGGTGTGAAAAAAATTGCTTTGGATAAAGAAAAAACTTTCCAAAAAATTCAAATAACAAAACAAACTAATAAAATTGATCCTAAAGCATTAGATCCTATTTATAATAAAGTTGCTGACGTGGGCGCTTCAATGGCTCCACCAAATGTAGAACAAGATATTTTATTATTCTACTAAAGATTCTGATATTTCTAAAGGTATAAAGAAAAGAGTATTTGGAATTAATTTTGAACCGCAGAGAAAAGCAGGATGGTATAAATTAAGATTTGTATCTCATACTAATAAAATTCTCGGCGTTAGAGCTGGCCAAAAATATACAGAAGTAGATCCAGATACAAAAATTAATATTGGTACGGTTCAGCTTACTGTAGGTGACCTAGAAAAAGTAAATAGAGAATTAGAATCAAGACTTGATGAATATAATTTACCAAGCTCTGATATTTTAAATATAGAAAATGATGAATCACCACTTATGGCTACTTTGATAACTTTGACAAATCATTTTCCATTTGATGATGTAGATAAATTTGAAGCTCAATTAAGAGAATCTCAACAAAAAGCTTTTAGAGAAGATAATTCAAGAGATATCGTGAGCAAAATTCAATTGTACGGATATATTGCAAAGTTATTAGCACCTGGCAAATCATTCTACTTCCCACAGAACCATGGTGCATTAGAATATAATATTAGAATAATTTTACCAGAAAATAGAGGTGCTACTCCTGAAATTATCTTACCACAAGTACGTTCGTTTGATAAAATGCCAGGTACTTTCCAATTTACTATAAGTCCATATAATGGTGAAGGTAGTAATAGAGTAAGCGGTATTGTTAAAAATAGTAGTGGCACTACTGTAGCAACAGTTAATTCCGCTCCTATGACCCAGACAATAAATGGCACTCCTATCCCGGTTCCATCTCGCGGTGGAAAAAGAGATTATATTGGTACAATTGATAAAGTTTTACCAGCCGGTAATTATATAGTAGTTATGACTCATACTATTGCTAATAAATCAACACCTCGTGAAACAGATATGCAAGTATATGAAACAGGTCTTTCTCAAGAAAATAAAGATTATATTCAAAGAAGGTTCGAGAGAGCATATTATGGTACATACCATATGATGAATATGTCATTAGTACCTGCTTCTGGTGGTGCTGTGAGACCTGAAGAATTTAGAATATATTTATCTACTGATGACCAAGGTAGTCAAGTAGCTCCAATCGAAGGATTAAGTATACCTCAAAATAGAGCACCATACTTGTCAGCAAATTCTAACACAGTCAAAATGAAAATGACCTGGAAACAACCAGAAACTGGTAAAGAGATAGATATCTTACCTGAGATGACTGCAGAAGTGAAATTAAGACAACCGACAATTAATCTTTCTGAAAAATCTGAGGATGAATCTCAATCTGGCGGTAAATGGAGAAAAACCATTAGCAAGATCTTTATTCAAGCTCCTGATTTAGACCAAAAAACTAAAGCTAAAGTTACTCTTAAAGCTGATAGACCTCAGCTCGATGGAATCGATAATTCTACACTTAATTTAGAAATGTCTGAACCTAGAGAAACAGGAACTGGCGAGTGGGAAATTGAATTGACAGGTACTGTAAGAATGCCAGCTGGTAAATCAGTTGCAGAAGGTACTATTACTATCCCACTTACAGCTACAGCAGTAGCAAAAGATAAAGTATCAAGCTCAAAATCTAATTTAACTGTAAATGTTGAATTAAGACGAGATAGATCTTCTCGTACTGGTGCTACTCAAGGCGGTGCATCTCCAGCTCCTGGCGCAGGTGGAACTAGAACAGCACCTACACCTAGACCAAGTACAGGTGGAGCTACAGGACGGACTCCGGCACCTACGCAATCAACGCAACAAAGGCAACCGACTCCTCGTCGATAATTAAAAGTAAATGTAATTAGTAAATAAATAATAAATAAGAAATAAATAGGGCAAATAAAATATGAAAAAAAATATTAGATTTTATGCTTTAATGATTGTTATGAGCGCTGTCTTTGGAAGCTCCTTATTTGCTCAGGAGCAAGTATCAAAAGGCGAACTCGAAAGCGTACTAAGCCGATTCTCAAATTATAGATATGGAACAGTTTCTATTTGGAGATTCAAAAAT